>Ga0209208_10002149_pt1 | contig 28192 bp, 17 predicted proteins | sample S1TSphfallax_3_FD_187694 | JGI IMG/M metagenome (GOLD analysis project Ga0209208, IMG submission 187694) | Host-associated microbial communities from peat moss isolated from Minnesota, USA - S1T2_Fd - Sphagnum fallax MG (SPAdes) (version 2) | ecosystem: Host-associated > Plants > Peat moss >...
AATATATTGTAAGGAGGAATCTGTTAAGTTCTTTGCAAACATTGGCCATGGTGAGCCATGTGAGTGTATGTTTCATAGTTTCCAATGACTTATCCATGCATCATTTTGGCTCCAATTTGCATTAATAAGTTTTTCTTTCATTGTTTACAAATCGATTTCAATTTGAACTCACATTCACAAGCTCCTTCTCATCCCATCTCCCATCCCACCCCCCCCCTTTCTTTTGGGAATTAAGGACCATGCCTTGGATTCACATTTTGATACAAAACTAGGGATCAATAGATTCTTTATCCCCAATACCACTTGATAAACCTTGGGATTTGTCACTAATTAATGTTCATTGAAATTAAAAAATTGAGAATTACTCTGAATTTGTGTTCTTAATTGTAATTTCCTTTTTAAATTTCATGTTCTTGAACTTTGGAAATTTACAGTTGTATGTTGTACCTACCTCAACTAATTCCAAGGTAGATACATGAAAAATTGGCTCACCTTTGTGACATTTTTTGGTTTTTGTAATAGACATCTTATTTCAATGTCTCTTAGCAAAACATATTTTTTAAATTCGTCACTTGAAACTTGGTTTTCAAATAACAACCTTTTTATGAAACACTTTTTTTTTTGGGAAAAAATAAACCCATTTTTCACTATGGACTTTTGATATTCAAAAATAGGGACTAGTCAATTGATTGGACTTTTATATGATTAGAATTGGCCATTAATTTTTAGAAGTCCTTAGTAATTTCATATTTCCTTTATTTTGAAATTCTTTCCCTTAAAGCCCATTTTTTGAGGTCTCTACTTGGGCTTTCACTAATATGCACTTTATTTATCTTCATACATATATTTCATTATCATTTAACCAATGATATTAAATTAATTACCAATTTAACACTATAGGATGGGTTTTGTTTGGATTATTAAAAAATTGTTTCTCCCCAAAAAATGAGCCATTCAATCATGCATTCACCTTCCTCATATAAGAAATTAAAAAAGGATCATTTGAAGTACTCAAAATCATAGTCCAAGAATTTGTTTTTGGTTGAATCCCTTTTGAATTTCAATATTGCAAGATTTGCTAGAAAATGTATTCATGAATAAAAAACATGCAATTAATTTTAAAAAATTAAGTGAATCTTTTATTGTTTTGAAGTTTTATGGGTTTAACAAATTGAAGGTGTGAAGTTCTTAACGACACCATGCAAGGATATTTTCACTTCATCTCATTAGTTATACTTGAAAATTGCATGTCCTTGTTCATAATGAAATGAATAGGGGTAAATACATTATTTAAGACCTTGCATATTACATCAAAATGTGTCTTCAATGTGATTACACGATATGATTACATATGTCCTTTATGATGTGTCATATTCAACTACATAATCGTGAAAGACATGTTTTGGTGTAAAAAAATAATTAACTAATTATCCCACTGTTAAAATGATTATTGTCATGGCCTAGGTGTCCTTATGTTAACATTAGGACGATTTTTAACTAATGTGACATCAAACTACATCATTGTAAAAAATTGACATGACATGATTTGCATTATAAGGAATCCTATCCATACTAGCCCATGTGTTTGTGACTTGTGTCCAAATCAATGATTTTTGCAAGTGTTGATGTGACTATCCTTTATGGCATCATCTAAAAATGATGTGAAGTTGCATATGCAACTACAAAATGGTTTTAAGTTGCATATGCAACTATTTTTAATTTAGATGAAAATGAAGATGAAAAATGTAGTCATATCATCCAATGACTAGTGGCATCCAATGTTAGATGAAAATTTGATTATTTTTGCAAGTGGTAATGTCATTCATACATGATTAGACACACATGGCATCTGATTCAATTTGATAATTGCAACTAATTGCAAATGTACATGTGTTTAAATGTGAAGAAAATATTTTATGGCTGATGAAATTATTGGATTTGGTGATTTGAATTCTTTTCTTGGTTATCTTGAATGAACAAATATAATCAAGTTTGATAGGTTTGTGAGAATTTCAAAATACAAATGGAAAGGGCAAAAAAGAACCACCATTTTCAATTTTTATCATAATAGGGTTGTGTGTAAGTACATGGGTGCAGTCATAATCCAATGAGTCAAAAAAGGTGTTGAATTGTTGATAAAATTAATCAAAATTAGAAACATATTTATGTTTTTCCACCATGGAAATCATGGCAAGTTGTTCATATGAAATGTCATGTATTAGGACAATTATAAATATTTTTAAAAACAACTTGTAAAAGATTTCCCTCAAAAAATCATTTGTATGAAAAAATCATTTTTAGGAAAAATGACATACATAGTCCTTGTTTAAAGTAATGCTCTTGGCTCATTGTATCTTGTTTGCACCCAAGTGCAAATATATATATTTTAAACAAATGGGATTGTGGGATGTTATCTTGTGAGCATGAAAAAGTGAGCCCAAGCGAATCTTTTTAGGAATATTTTGCTAATGTCAACGAAATATTTTTTGATAAATGGATAGAATATTTGGTGACATTGAAGAATATTTTGCCATGTGTCATGGGTGAATAATATTTTTGGATAAAAAAGGATGATAAATAAAATGGATGAACTTTTATATAAGGATTGATGCCAAACCTATGAGAGATCATGGATGACCCACTATCTCGCTTGTAAGGATTGAATCATTTCATGTTGGTTTTATCTTGAAAAATACAACACATGAAATGTTGATGTAATACTTCAAATTATATTTCATATTTTTTTAATATGAATTTTTACAACATCGAAACCATTTAGAATTTAAAATTAAATCCATTCAATGGCATATAAACCTATTGACCCACCAATAGGTATGTGCTAATCCATACACTACCCATTCACCACCAAGAGGCATGTGCCCATTAGAAATTGACACAATACCTAAGCCTATTGGCCCACCAAGAGGTATTTGTCAATCCATACATTACCCATTCACCACAAAGAGGCATGTGCACATTAGGAATTGAGACAATACCAAGTAGCCACAAACACTTTACATTGTTTATACCATTTCAAACTACTTGTTATTTTCATTCACAATCTCAGCCTTTTGCATCTAGCACCATTAAGGCCACTTGTATAATAAAAAATTGCAATTTCCCCCCTCTATTATTAATTTTCTTGATCTATACATGAATTTGCATTCACTTCACCCTTACTACCTAACTGCATCCTTTCTACCTTTAAAACATGTTTGCAAATGTGAAACGTTTATTCTACAATGGGAAAAACAAAATAAACACCAAATGTCACACAAAACACTTTGGAATCAATGATAGAATACACATTAATCTAAAGCATACTAGATAGAATCTATGAAATGACCCAAAAAAAAATTGGAATATCCAAGAGATGATACTAGACTAGACCCCTTTTGGCATTTGCTTGAAATCAAAACATGGGGAACAAAATGGAAAAGTGTAATTGACAAAATAGATGAATGGGAGGCATGGTAATGGGCTAATGTGAAAATAGACAAAGCAAATTTTGCATTGCTCGAAATATTATACACATTTCCAAGGAAGATATGGAAGATTACAATTTGGCAATGTTTACACATGCCCTGGATTTCTTCAAAAAATGCATGAATATGAAGAAGCCAATTCTAGAAGTGTTTTTACAAGCTTTTTGAATAATTTGTTGAAAGAGTATTTGGTAACACTTGGCAACTTGCTATCAATAGAATTCATGAAACCTAAAAGAGGATTGTATGCAACTTTAGGTAGGCAAACTTGGGTGCCACAAGAATTAGGGAACAAAATGTTAAAACCTTCGATGAATTGTTAGATGATAAGGCTAGCCCCAAAACCACAAGAAGTGCATGATAGTTGAAAACAAAAACATGTCAAAAAATAAAGGAGGATCTAAAACCCCATTGTTTGCATTAAATTATGGTTCAATACCCATGATAACATGAATATATTTATTCAAAGTATGTGATTTGAAAAGGAAATATTCAATTTTGAAATAAAGAAAATGAGGGTTGGAATTAAACTTTGAAACTATTTATTGAATAAATCCATAGTGATTGTTGAAACAAAAAATCACTAGAAATGTCATATATGAGCATGAGATGATGCACAAATATTTGATTTTGTGGCAAATGATATAAATGTATTTTGTTTTGCCATTTGGAGCCATTTTAACATATCCTACTATCCCAAAATCACGTCTACCAAGCAAATGGTCTAATCAAAAGCAAAATTGTCGTGCTACATTTAAACACAAAAATGAGTGGACAACTACAAGTATGTCACCAACCTGACATGTTCCCAAACTTAAGTTATTTTGTGCATTCAATTTAGTATATATTAAGATTGAAAGGTTCCATTGAAGAAAAATAGAATAGAGGTTTTTCATTTGCATCATGTTGAACGGTATCCATATCCACAATACTCTTGTCGAACACCATCATATTTGGATTTGTACTTGCTTATGGAAAAAAAAAGTTGAAAAGTGTAGATGCAAAGTTCCAAATAGAGGTTGGATATTAGGCATCTACTAACCACTTGCAGGATTACAAGATATATGGGACAATGATCAAAATGTTTAAACCAAAATTTCTAAACAACTTGTGACAACCACCTAGAGACAATCTATGGCTAACAAACATGACAAATAGAAATTTCAGAACACAATTTCATCAACAATGCGATTACCTACTGGAGTTCAATGCACCCAAGAAAAAAGTGATTCAATCTTAGAGAAGAATTGGTCAAGAAACGATGTAGATGTAAAGGATGACCCATATAAAGCACTAGTATTCACTTATAGTAGGGAAATGGACTAGTTAGTGGAGGCTAATATAATTAGTAGCAAAATGGAGGAGGAAAACTATGAAACTTCCAAATGGTGGAATGATGGAGTCAAATGAAGAAAAAAAAAACACATAAAAAATGACATGAAGGATAGAAACGGGCTGCAATGATGCAAGCAACACACCCAAAGAAATTGGGTCCATTTAATATGTCCAACACATAGATAGATGATATTGTTGATATTCAAGTGAAGTAGCAACATAACAATCTATAATTCAAAATGTGTAGTTGTGAAACATTCCATTTAGATGTGAAACTATGTAGATTGGGTTCAAGAATTGTTCAAGAGTTGGGTTCTTTGAACATTTTATGTAGATTGACCTTTTGAAAGCCAGGGCTTGAAATGTAACAGAATTTGTATTTAGTCGGACATCATTTTTGCATGTTTAAATGTTTTTTTAAGGAAACAATGGAAGTTTTAATCAAGTGAAAGACTTTAATAAATTAGAATGAAGCTTGGAAAGGAAGAGAAGAAATGGAGATCGACTTTTGTGGAACTTCAACTAACGTTGGTACTAGAACTCAAGAAGAACCAAGTAGACAACCTCAACCAAAATTTCAATTTGATTTTGATATAAAGGTAAATTTTTTAAGTAATAATTCTTTTTCCAAAGTTGTACTCCTCCACACAATTTTACTCTCCAAGTGTGTATATTCAATGTGGATGTTTTCTCATTCTTACCTTTTTTCTTCCATTTAAGGTTTTTGTTTAAGTTTTTGACATTCAAAGTGGTTACATGTGTGTGCTCCTACTTCAAATTCAGTAAGGTGTGTTCTTTATCGAAAATTACATTACACCAAAAATCTAATTGATTTACCGACGACAATATTTGGTGATCTTTAATATCACCCACCAAATAGAAATTAATTAAATTTCTATTTCACTCAACCTCCAAATTCAATTATTTACCAAGTGGCCTTAACAAGTTATTTGTATTTGTCGAATTTCGTCAATTAGTTTGTCGACAAATTGATCGAATGTGGCAAGCCTTTTCCACAAATGGGTAATAGATTCCTTCGTTATCCTCATCGCACCTATAATAAAATGTACCCAACATGAGGTCCATTTACATAATCATTTTTCAAAGTTTTTCTATACGCAACAGTTTGTGTTCCTTTATTTGGTTCTATTAACTAATAGCAAGAAGTTCCACCAACCTTTTATGGGTTTTGCCATCCTTTCCATCTTTTTCCCAAAATCAGATGGGCATTTTCCATTAACATTATAAAACATTGTCAATTTTTACAACATCCACACCTCACTCTCTGGTTTATTTGATTTCTAATAAACTAGCAAGTTTTCATGTGGAGGGTAAAGTTGAACTCAATGTTCTTGTTGACGATTTTGGAATCTTGCATGTCATAGAAAAATGTTTGTGTGTTATGTTTGGTTTCCATTTGGGAACTGTTCATGTTTCCAAGGACGAAACATATGATGATAACAACAATGTTATTAGATTCATTTATTAGGTTCTAATGTTGGGTGATTTTAGTTTCGAATAGAAAGTGAATGTCGGGAGGTTTAGGATTGTTGCGGAAAATCTTCCAAAAAGTTTTCAAAATACTATTTTAATGCCAAAAATTATAGCATCTATTACAAATGTCTCTTGCATCTTGTGGAGATCAAACAAGAGGTTGTTCCAAAACGTGTCAATCCTCAATCTTTGTTCATAGATTTGTGGGACTTGTTTGATGAGGATGGAATGCCTTCAATCTTTCTGTGCTCATCGACCTCTTCTTTACACATGAGTCATTTTACTTTAGTTTTTGCTTATTCCCACTATTCCATTTGAGACATTCCCTTTTTGCTAAATGTAGTAAATTGTTTTTGAGCAATGTTGTTTGCTGCGCATGTAGCTCCAAGTTGAAAGATTTGAACTATGATAACTTTTGCATTCAGAATGTTCGTTACAATTTGACCATATTTAATGGTGATGTTTTGTTTGAACTCCCCCCTATTATCACTCTAGGTAGATGCAAGGAATGGAAAGGACCATTACACCATAATGCATCTTTTACAACTACATATAAGACTAAATTTGTACTCATATAGGACAAATTCAACTACATATGATTACATGACTAGCTAGTCCATTAGTACATGTCGCATAGGACTTCCAATTGTTTATGTGTCGTAATTGTAAACATACATATGATTATCTTTTGTGATTACACACACACACACACACACACACACACACCTAATAAATAATTATATTTATGTAATTAATATAATGTAATTATTTATAATCATAATATAAATATAAATAAATAATGGTGATTATTGAAATAGTAATATTAAATAAAATTTCTAATATTATTATTTTCATCCTATGATAGTTTGCCAAGTGGCATTACATAATGCTAGCTTAAAATATAACTTAAATAATTAGGTAGGTCACATAATCTAGGTAGTAAACAAACCAAAGTAGGTACCTAGGCCTAGGTAGCCTCTACATAGGGTATATTTGGTCAACATGTCATTGTTGACCACAATCATGCCACTTGTGAAGTTTGATCCTTGGATCCTAAGGATGGAAATCAAATCCTTAACCAACAAACTATCCCACTTGATACATAGACATAGTGGGGTGCATTTTATTTAACCCATGTTTTGTTGTAAACGTTGCACAAATGCCAACTTTAATATTTAATATCTTATTGATATTTTGTCCAAATGAAAAAGTTAAAAGTTCATTATTAATATTTTTTAATTGATGTACACATTTATATTTTTCTCCTTTTAAAAATGTAAACTTATTTGAGTGAATAAAGTTTGAATTTCGTTATTGCAATGACCATCTTTTCCTTAAAAACTCAAGCACATGATTTAATTATACATGGAGATAATATAAGTAATGATATACCTCCCACATTATAAACCTATATTTCATTAAAATTATATATTATAAAAATTTGATGTATTGAATATATGTGTTATTTTCATATAATCTTCATAAATAAATCATAAATATTTTAGATTCAATAAAAATTTAATGCATTTAAAAATATCTATTGTAACATTTATGATGTAAAATATTAATTTAAAGATTAACCTCTAATTTTAAAATTATTAAATATTGCTATATAATTAATAATTTTATGTAAATTTAATTATAATATATTATTAATATTAATATTATTTATGATTTAACCATTAAATTATATATAATTTTTTAAAATGAAATTATAATGTTTAATTTATATATTATAATAGAACGATATAATTCTAAATAATGATTATAAATAATATAAATAATATAAATGTATATTTAATTATAGAAATGAATCATTATGAATGTTGTCGATAAACATTTTTTAATTTTATTATTGATTTATTTTTTAAAAAGAAATTATAATACAAGTTATAACTAACATTATCTATGTTTTATAATGTGATTTATTAATTCAATATATTAGAATTTAATTATTTAATTAATTTAATTATTAAAAAAACTTTAATAACACCAAAAAATCAAAATAATAATAAATAAATATTCACATGTGGTCATTTATACAATGTAGTTGCATCATAGTCACAAAATGACTGAAAAAAGTGACTATGAACAAAACAAAGACATGATTAGGAAAATGACTACATGACTAGACTTAAACATAGTTGCAAAATTTTCCAGTCATGAAGGATGCATTTTGGTGTAGTAGAAACATGATGGCCATGTGTGGTGCAAGGTTAAGATGACTAACATCAAGAACGATTTCAACCTTACTTTTCGAAAGGCACACTGGTTGGGCCACTTGCAATGTTGGAATGATGGTTGTGAATTCTTTCTTTTTAATAATTGTAGAAATGAAACAACTTGGATTGGTGACGTGGTTCATGACGTTCAAGGAGGTCGTTTTGCTCATGGTCCACCATTTTGCAAAATATGTAATAGCACCCCCTTTTGTGTTAATCTATGTGTAACTTGTATGTATTACGTCATGCACAAGTAAAAGAATTTGACTTGAACAACTATTCATTTAGGTATGCATGATCATCTGGTGACTTAAGGTCACTATAAAGAAGCTTTCTATCAAGTCAAATCCTTGGTCAAGGAGGAGGTGTTTCACATATTGGAGGCTACTGCGTTGGCCATTATGTTGGTTGCAAGTATAACCATTCTCTCTGAACACCAATTGAATGAAGATGGAGAAAGGCCAATGGAAGTTCTCAAATGCAACAAGTTGTGCCTAGTGATGGACAAGTTCATAGCGTTGTCTTCCCCCAACATCTAGAATTTAACTGCATCCTTTAAGCATTGACTAGGGAATAGAGGGTATGTTTCTAGCATTCTCATTCTCAAAGCAAACAATGGGGTGTATGCACTCTAAGGTGGCTCATTTTTGGCATATGCTCCACTCCCTAAAAGTCCATACATTAATGTTAAATTAAAAGTCTATTTTGATATCATTAATTTAATGGGGAATTACATGGTGGTTAATGAACTAAAAAACCCATATGAAAATAAGCCATTTTAAACAAATTTTTAATGTGCATCTTAAGAAAATAAAAATTGAAATCCACCCAAAAATGATTATGATATGGACTTATGAAAATATAGCTCATTTTAGGCCATTCAAAAGTCATAATTTTTTTTCTAGCAATTTTTTTGCACATATGTTTCTTAAATTTTTTTCTAACATATCATATATTGAGTCCCTATAATATATCACAAATAAAATTCATACAAAAAAATGCATGTTTATAGAAGCATAAACAACAAACTAGTCCATATTTTTCGACTTAAAAAATCCATTACTATATGCTTGGTGTATATATGTTGTAATTTTTTTAATAGATGTTTTTTTTTCAAGTTGACAATCAAAATCTAGTCACAAATTTGGAAAATTGTTATTTTTATGCCATGTTAATAACATGTAAATGCATGCCATTCTGCAAAAAATTGGATCACAACACAAAAAGTGAGCTACTTTACCTTGCAACCACCCAATGGTTATTGTTTAATTCAAGATAGTTATTTTCCAAGGGAACAAATTGGAAAGAAAGTGTTCCTATCCAAGATGTTTCTACATGGAGATGGTAGTGACCGTGATTTAGCTAAGTGGTAGTGACCGTGACCTCCTAACCCCTTGGATCATGTTTGATCATGTAAAACATGTCAAGGGTTGGACAAAACTCACGTGCCGTGTGTCTGATTCTTTCTACTACAAGGTGATGACAATTACGATATGTGATATGTAATTTGAAGACATGGAGGCTTAGTGTGTAATGTGGTAAAATTTAAACAAGGTCATGGCCAATAATGGTGTTCTTAATCCAAACTTCAAAAGATTCATGGTTGATAGTGCTTAGGCTAATTGGAACATACTTTGAATTGTTTATGGTAATGGAGATCCAAATGAGCTGATGGTTGACAGAAAATGTTTTTTTTTTCATTAGAGTTAATCCATGGACAAGACACAAAATATCAAATCAAGCTAGAGTTGTGAGACAAACATAAGACATTGTGTTATGAATACAAAAATGTCATTTCTTGGAAAAGGCTAATGCTTAGTATGTAGCAATTTGGTGTTAATGGTATTCCTTAGGTGCTATTATGAAGCTGGACTTCAAGAGTTAGAGAATTGGTTTAGTTTTCTAGCACTTTCATGTGAAACAATGGGGAGGATTTATGATATATGTATTGTTTTCAACCTTCCCACACATCTTTTCTTTCACCCCACTTTTTTGACAAGTTCACATCTATGCTGCTAGTCATTTTAATATTGCATAACAAACATTTATTTTTCTTGCAAAAATTCTCTCCCAAAGAGCTTGTAGACATGCCCATGTGCAACCTTTCAGAGATAGTGCACAATGTATGGCTTCAGTAATTTGGGAAAAGGGTAGCATGTTTGTATGTTGCGACATTCGATGACTACATTCAAGCTTTCAAACAATTGACATTGTATTCTCATTTCAAGCAAGGTGGTTGACCAGGTCAAGGGCTTGATAAGAGTGAATTACTTTTGTGTAAAGCAACCCAATCTAGAGATCCAAAACAACTTGTAGATGTAGTTTTGAAATATTCCCCAAGATCGGCTTGCACAATTAGAATTGCACATATGGAAGGTGAGGAGATCTTTGGCTCTTACAAATAGAAGGCAAACCTAACATTTGGATTAGAAGGGGATTCACATAGGCATGACTATGTGAATTTTTCTCATCTTCATGTAAACCATATAATTGTCAAATCACGTGTGAAATTGTGGAACTTGGGCGAATCAAATTCAAGGATTGTATTTATTAGAGTTTAATTTAGCATAATAGTATTGAAAACAAAAAAATTATTTTTTATTTGTGATTTTTGACTTTGCAATCTTTTCTAACTAGTGGTTGTTGGTCTATGATCTTTACAACCCTATCGAAGGAATTTTTAACCTTCAAAATCTTTGTATGTTTTAAAATCTAACCAAGTGCATTCAACATCCTTGAACATAATTTTGTATGTATCGGTTATCCATTAAACATATTTGAAATTAATTATTTAGTTTTTTTTATTTTTAAAAAAAACTATGTATGATTGAAATAATTATTTTGAAGGACTCAAAAGGATTGAATATGTTTCCTATTGGCTTGACTTTGATATTTCATTCTATACATCCAGCTTTAGTTGTTTTACTTTGAAAAAACACATAATGCCCAATCATGATGTGGATAAAATTAAAGTTGAAGTTAAAACTTGTATCAACTTATAAGGCCAACATGGTAGGTAGGTGATTATGAAGCCCAGTGAAGGCAAAGTGGCTTTGAATGGCTAAAAAGGCTTTGGGCCTATTATGTGAGCTTCATACCACTACGTGAACATGTTAAATTTCTCACAAAACATTTGTGTTCTTACATGATTAATTTAAAATTCAAATATTTTCCATCATTTAAAATTTATTTTTAAGCCATTTTTTTGTTTGAACTAGTCAATAAAGGATATCTAACATGATAGTCAAACATGCATCTTAACATGACACTTAAACAAATTACAGTTTTTCAAATTAAATTTTTATTCGAATGTGAACATATGAGAAAATTTCAAAACATATAGCAATTTCCATTGAAGTGATCATCCCATTGTTGGAATGTAAGTCTCATATATGAGTTTCTAGAATTAGCCCACATGTTTGCCCACTTAGAATCATCACCACCTTCATAGGTGCATTCTTGAATGTAGGAACTAGGTTCACCTATTGGAGGCCCAATGCATGCACCTATTTGACCAACATTTCACCCAAATTGATGTGAGAATGACTAATTAACAAATGATGTGGAAGTTTTAAAAAGACTTTAAAATATATAGGTTACAACTTTGAACCATGTATGGGTTTCTACTTGGCATGTAGAAAAAATTAATTAATTAATGTTACATTGAAACATTGTCACATTAACATCCAAAGTTTGGAAGAATATGACATGCCATAAAAATTTAAACATGTTAATCACCGATCAACATACCACTAAAAATACCAATGTAAACTATTGTACGGGGGACAAATTGCCTTTTTCCTCCATGGCTATCTTCTACCATAGTCATTATCTTTCTATGATTGAAACTACCATGCAAGCAAGTAAATGCAAAGAAAAATATAGAAAGTTACAATCAAGGTAATTGCACAATAACATATGCACACATGTAGATTTTATAGACATATGTCTTGTATTCAAAACTCTTCCAAGTTCATGACAAAAAGAACTACAAACCTTCCTAGAAATTGACTTTTAATTATAAGTGGTCCTTGAAAATCTAGAAGTCTTCCCTTCTTTATAGGTGAATAAGTGGTTTGAAATTTTTTGGATGAAATTTCATTAAAAAAAGTGTGTTTTTCTAATTTTTGAACAATAAATGCATAATAATAGTTTTTTAAGGAAAAAAACCACTACCATATCAAAGAGGAGGAGATTATATAGATGGGAATTACATTATTTTTTCAATTTTCTTTTGTTTGTTAATGTTTTATGATTCACAAACATGTGGCCCTATGGCTGTTGAAAAACTATAAGTTATGTATTATATGTACATTAATTTATCCAATCCTCTTCATCTAACCGTTGGATCAAAATTAATTTTGACTCAAAAATAAACTTTGAATTCCAAAAGGTGTTCATGCAAATTAAATTTTCTTTTTCTTGTGTTTAGGATAGCCAAAGGATACCATCAAGATATTAGCTTACTACGTACTAATATATTCATTATACATCACCTTTTTTGGTAAAAAGTGGTTCACGCTTAATGTGATTTCACCTGAAAGACCTACATTGAAATTGTTGTCCTTAGATTATGAAGTTCATGTAAACTCTTCATGGATGGTTAAACAACTTCATCGCAATTTGGTAGCCTTGGATCAAGCCACACCCATTCACATATGCCTTGATTTGTTACTTTTAAAATGATTCCAAGGGATGTCTTTTCATTGTGATGTTTTATCCACCCCAACATCATCAACATAATTAATTTCCTCACTAGAGTCAACTCTTATTCTTGTTTGGAAATTCAACATTTATAGGCCATAAAATTAATTTCAAGTAACATGCTTTTGGACTACCACATCAAATTTGCACTTACTTTGGGCATGCGTGTTACTTTCACATTGCCCAATCATTAATGATTCTAGTAGTATCCTCAAGATGTGCTAAGGGCAAAGATGAGATGTAGGAAATATCTAATTGATATGTAATGTACATTAGTTTCATGCATTATACAAAATACAAGATACATACATTTTTTACTTTAATTATATCAAGAGACCCTTTGATATCCTCTTTCACCTTTTGTAACTTACATAAGTGATGTGTTTCATTCAATACATTATGTTGCTTCTCGTGTGTTTCTCTAGTGTTGTCTCACATTCTTAGATATTTTTTATGTGGTATTAAAACTACACCAATGATGAATCAAAATCACATCAAAGAATGAGAAGTTATCTATGAAATTAGAAATAATCTAAATTAGAAATTTCATAACAAACTTGACAATAAATGACTATAAGAAAACATGACTCAATTATTGGTGTTAATGTTAAAATGGGGAATCCCATATATTCAACATCGAGAAATTTATGAAACAATTATCTAAATTGAAAGAATTGCAAGCAAATTGATTTATACATTTAAAATTGAAAAGTTGATGACATCTAGAAATGTTTATAAATATAGATACAAGTCACATTTCCAAATTTGATGGATCTTACTTCAACATTTGGAAACATAAGCTAATGTTAATTGACTTTCAAAGTAGAATAACTATGGTCATTGGTTGATGGTACATAACGAAAACTAATGAATCCAACACCATTAGAATTCAATGTTGGTATTCCTCCATTACTTGCCACATGTGTAGGTAGCATAAGTGCATGGGAGGATAAATATATGACATGTCTAAAACTAATAAATAATTTCCTAGATAATTGTGTAATATTTCATGTTTAATCATGTTCTACTTCAAGATTAGCATTGATTGAATTATAAAACTCTTTGAGTCACAAGATGTTGTGTAAAAAATGTATCTAAAGGATAAATTTCACATGTCGAAAATGAAATAAAATGATAGTATTATAGAACATATACATGTTTAAAAAGCACATTTGGAACAATTGTTAGCCATTGGTGCAACAATCCTAGATGATGAAGTTGTATTTACCTTGATGAGGAGTATGCATCCAAGCTATAATACTTTTAATACTCCTTTGAGAAGATAGTCAAATTTGACTTCAAAATCTTTAATTATATTTAATACAAGAAGAAAATTTTATGAAAAATATGAAAATAAGCATGGGTAATACTTCAACATTGTACACAAAAAGGAAAAATCCAAATTTTAATTGAAAGTTTAATATATTTAAAGATCTTTTATCCAAAAAGATGAAGAAGATACTTTCAATACTTTCAAATTTGTTGGTAGAAGCAAACTAAAACATACTTTTATTGTGAGAAATTTGGACATTTGATGAAAATTTGTAGAATAAGAATAACAACAAAGGTTGCTAAAACTAGAAAGAAGTCAAATTTTGTTACAAATTTTTTTATAAAAAATAAATTAAATAAATTAAAATTATATATATATGCTAATGCTCTAATGGCAAATGAAGCAATTATTATGTACCAAGTCATTACTTGGTACATAGATATAGGGGCAACACAACATATGTGTTATAAAATAAATTCGTTCATAAATCATCAAAAGTGTGATAGTAACCAAGTTGTGTTCTTGGGAAATAGTACTTCATGTCAAATTGTTGGAAAAGGAGAAGGAACAATTAAATTATCAAATGGGATGGAAAAAAAAATTCCAAACATGTTATGTGTTCTTGGTTTTAAAAATAATTTATTTTATGTTAAACAATTTGATAAATTTGGTGGAGGAATTCACATTAAGTCAAGATTATGCACATTTAAAAAAAAAATTAGGTCAAGTCATAACAAAATGTAGACTAGAATATGATCTTCATAAATTAAGAGACATATTCAAACCTAAACAAAAAGCACTTGACATCCTAGTAATAACACAAATAAGTGAAGCTAACATATGGAATTTAGGACTAGGCCATATTCATAAAAAAAGATTAAAAAAATTCAATCAATGTTTAAAAATTTAGATTCATTTAATGAAAATGAACTAACATAATGCACACCTTGCTTAAAGGTAAGCAACATATATAAAAATAATTTTAAAAAAATAGGAATTAAGAGAACATTAGAAATCCTTGGCCTTGTTCATTCTAACATATGTAGGCCCCTTCAAACTAAAACACATTCAAGCTGTAAATATTTCATAACTTTTATAGATGACATGACTAGATATAGTTATCACAAATCAAAAGCATTTGACAAGTTTCTTTATTATATATATTTTTGTAAAGAAAAAAAATTAACCATAAAATAATTTTGTTGAAATCTAATTGCAAAGGTGAATACAAATTAGATGAATTTAATGAATATTGTCAAAGAAGGAATCAAGAGAGAATTTATAGTAGCTTATACACCATAGCAAAATGGTATATGTGAGAGGAAAAATAAGACATTGAGGGAAGCTTTAATGACAAAAAAATATTTGCAAAATTAATGTCCTACAAAAGTTATAAATGAAAATAAAAATCCATAAGAGTTATGGTTTGGTCATCAACTAAACTTTTTAAATCTAAAAGTTTTTGGTTGTAAATCTCACATCTTAAAGAAAATTAAGAATTTATATACATATTTAATAAAATGTATCTTTCTTGGATATAGTGATGAATCAAAAGTATATCATCTAATGAAAACTAAAAAAAATCAATAAATATTTCACAAGGTGTTATCTTTGACAAAAATTTCATAAAAAAAAAGGAAATCACCATGCAAGAAAAAGATGATGGAGACCTTTTACTTGATGCCAACTTATTTAAAAGCTTAACAATATAATCAAGTAAGTAAATAAAATAAAATAATTTACTTGTAAGTGGAGAAGTTGAAGCATATCAAAATCAACTATTATCCATGAAAATTAGCAACAAAATCAAGTTTTGCAAAAATCAAATAATACATAACAATTTTAATTAAATCAAAACGTATGTATTTTGCAATCAAAAGGTTCACATTTTCATGATGACATTGCGAAGGCATTTTCACAATTGTCATTAAAACATAAAAATATATTACTTAAAATGATGATGTCATTTCCATATTACGAAGTCAAAGTACTAAATCTAATTCTTCAAGACTTTAAAAAACTATAAACCATCAAGAAGTCAAGATTGAAACTATACAAGGCAAATTTCAAAATAAGGAAAATATAAGACATCATTGTCATCATCACCATCCATGTGAAACAAATTTTGTTCATCTCAATTTACAAGCTCCTATCACAATGCAAGAAGTTATAAAATCATGTGCTCATGTTAAGGATGGGAAACAACAAATAATGATGAGATTAATTCTTTAAAAATGAATAAAATGTGAGAGTTGATAACACTTTGATCACATATAACTCCTATCACTTCAAAGTGGTTGTTCAAAATCAAATTAAAGTTTCAATGGCTCAATTGAGAGATATAAAGCTTGATTAGTAGCTTCAGACCATTGAGATACAAGGTCTTGATTGTATGGAGTCTTATTTCTTGGTTGTTAAATTCAATTCAATTAAAGTTTTATGGCTTTGTTAACACATCATCTTGATGTCAAAACAACATTTTGAATGGTTATTTAGATAAAACAATATGTATGACCATTTCGGAAAGTCTACCATCACCAACTCATGCAAATTTGCTCTGCAAACTTACCAAATCTTTATATGGACTTAAACAATCTTCTCATACAAGGATTCACCATATTACAATTTGATGCAAATATTTATGTCAAAAGATAATTTATTATTGGGTTCACCATATTGACAATGTATGATGATGATTGTATTATAATATATGCCCTTATTATTTAAAAGCATGATTGGGGGATGCAAAGTATTGGCCCAAATGGCAGTTTTCCATACTATCACTAACAAAGTACTCAACACCACAATGATATAAGAATATATGAAAATTAAATGATAAAATCATAATGGTTATGAGCATACCTTTTTAATTTTAAAAACATTTTGAATTTGGATACAATCACATTGTACTTTGATTACATTCTTTTTTTATCAACAAATGGCCTAGAATATGATTTACCACATCACATGGAGTTAGTACTATTAAAAATTAATCTATTCCATGAACCAAAACATTTTAATGTATGAAAAAACATTAAAAATATGCTTATGAAACATGATACTAATTTAGGATAATTTGGCAAAAATCAAGTATTAAAAAAAAAGTCCATTGAAAGGAGTACATCAAAAATCAATATTCTCAATTACAAGTTTGAAAATGAAATGTTATTATAACTATGTTTGAGGGAATCATGTTGGATTTGAAAGAACTTCAAATCCATTGGTTGAAATGACATTTTCAATTTGTAAGCATAATAAAAAAAAATGTTTAAAAAAATTCATGTGTCTTGACACTTACACCAAATCAACCGAAATTTTGTCTTGCCTAAAGTCACAATCCAAAAAAATCATATACAAAAAACTGTATTTAGATTCATTGAAAAATGATGCATAAGTACAATGGACAACTTAATAACTTGAAATTTTCATAATGAATTTGGTTTGGAGCTCCAAATTATGCATTTAGTTAGGTAAATCAATGTAAATTTCATTGAAAATCCAAGTCAACATGGTACTTAATGAGATTAAACTCAACATGGATGCATTTCAGCATCTTAGTCATTTAATTTGAAAGCAAAATCACATTGATGCAAAGGACTTTTAATACTACAAGTACATTCATAATTGCAACACCTTAACATACTTTCACCCTTAACAAATAAATATCATATTGCAAAAGGAATTTGAATGTCAAATGAGAGAGAAATCCATTAGACCCTTGAAAATGTTATCCTTGGTAATCATAAAAAAGCCTAGATCATATTACATCAAACAAAATAATTATTTACAAAACTTAAAGAATTTCAAATGTCAAATTGTAATTCAGTCAATACACCTATGTAAACCAATTTGTTTGTCTAAGCAAGGATGATTGTCCACCTATTAAATTTGAACACATTTTGATATTGAATCCATATTCTCATGTTGTTGGTAGTTTAATGTATGCCATTGTCAACTCGACACCAAATTGTGTTTATGTAATCAACAACTTAACATAAAATCTATCTAATCTTGGTGAGACCCATATATATGCATTAAAAAAATAGTGCAATACATAAAAGGCATGTACTTTTCTTTGTAATAAAATACCAAAAATGTACTAATGGTGATATCTAACATGGTTATTATGATGCATATTGGGCTAAGATGACAAAATTAATACTTATCATTGGGTTATTAATTTCTTCTTGTTAAAGGTGTTGTCTCATGGGGTAACAAGAAACAACAATCAACAACATTATTTTCAACATAATTCAAGTATATGACTTTAACCAAAGGTATTATTGAAGCTATTTGGGTAAGACAACTATTGTTTGAACTTGGATTTCCACAAACACACCAACTATAATTTATTATAATAGTCAAAATGTTATTGCTTTGAATGAAAATCCCAAATATCATTCTTGAAGTAAACATGTTGATACACAATACCATTTCACACAAAAAAAGGTACTTTAACATGAATTGAACTTCAATACATTGCTATTGTAGCTTTAACAATAAACATTTTGACAAAGTTTTTACATTTTCATGATTAATGGTAATCAACCTTTAATTGAAATAAGTAACTTTCACAATGGGAGATTATTTATTGACAAAGATCAGGGATTCAAAAGTTACCTCCAAGAAATCAAACTAGTTGTAACACTAGCAATAAAACTTTTTGATAAATATTACCAATGTGAACAACAATAACACTAGTAATGCCAACGTGAATATGAACAACACCGGTAGCAACATAAGCTAACAAGAAAAACAACAACACCAATTGATTAACAAAAATTTTGGCGCCACAAATATCCGCTCAAGCCAATAATTGTGTTTACACTAATCAAAGTTGTTCAACATCAATAGAAGAACATAGATTATCAACACCAATACAAGTAACACAACAACTTGGCACCATTTAGGCAAAAACTTGCATCAACATTGTAGTGTGGAACAACAACTCAACACTTGTTTAAACCAAAAATAGTTCTTGAATTTCACACTCCCCAACAAACCCCAATGTCTGAAAGATTAAAAATTTGAACATTATAAGGAGACCTAATTAAATAACAGAATAGATGGAAACTTCAATTTGTTGGGTATATTCCTTGATTAGAAGCACAATCATGACAAAACATTGGAAAAGAAAAAATGATGGCTTGTAAAAGAACATTTTACTAGAAGACATGCAAAGAGAATGGGCTTTTTATCTTAACTCAATGGAAATAGATGACAATCATGAGTTAAACAATAATCTTGGATGAATGAACAAACTTTAATATCCTAGTGAGAGTGTAAAATATGTATGTTTAATATGTACTACATTAGTCTCATCTAATATACAAAATACATACATTTTTTACTAAGGTAAAACTACCCATCATTGAACACATACCTATCATCGAACACTTTCCAATATTTTGCTCATTCCTTTACCACATTGAGCAATTTTTGTGTCATGGGATGCGCAAACTAAAAGGCTACAAAAACTTCTTTGAGCATTAGAAGTAAATGAACAACGCAAAGAACACAAGAATAGAACATGAATGATAGTTTGTTTCAAAATGTTTGAAAAAAAATATTTTAAGCCCTCTCTAGTTCTAATTTCATATCTTTTTCATTTTTAGTCCCTTTTGAGTGATTTAAAACCTGATGGGTGTGCCAACTAGGGCTTTACATGACTTTTTGTAGTTTAAAGTCAAAGATGCAATGATGAAAAATTTCAAGCTAAAAATCCTAATATCTTTTAATTCACCCATGTGCCCCCTTAGACTAAGCACCCATAACTTCCCCATTCCTCTACTAAATTGAGCAATTTTTCCAATGTTGGAAGCACAAGATGGAGGGCTAAATTGTTTTTTCAACTTTGGAAACAAAGGAAAAATGTGTAAGGATTTGGCCTTCTTTGAATTTGTAAATGTTTGCTCACCAACGTATCTACCCTATAATTATATCTAAAGGCCATTTGAGATCCTTTCTCATCTTTTGTAATTTACATAAGTGATGTGCCTCATTCAATACATTATGTTTCTTTTTGTGTGTCTCCAATGTTGTCTCTCATTCTTAGATTACTTTTACATGAGGTCTAAGGAATGCCCATATAACAATTAACAATTATGCCATGAAAGGCTTTGTCCTAAAAACAAGGTATTACATTTAATGTTCCACTATGAACTCATGTTATAATGGATGAAAGTTTGTTGGCTTTATGAAAGATCATAAATTTAATTTTTCACATTTGTAGCAAAGAATATTTTTTCTTAACCATCTTAGAATTTATTGTACATGTTTAGAAATTGAAACCATAGTTCCATTGTCTTTTCTTTAATCATACAAATGAATATAAAGTTGTGATTAATTATATTGTTTTATTTTTTTATAATGTAGAAAATTCAGAAAATGATATATCATCATTTTTAATTTAAAAAAAAGATTGGAATATTTTGTTTATTTTTGTTTAGAGGTATTGTTGTGAAAATGCATAATTTCCATTTATTTGAAGAGATTTTAAAATTTTTGTTTCACGCATAGGAGGCAATGGGTAATGAAATCTACAAATAACATGATTTTCTTTCTTACATGTACGTGTGTGTTGATGTTGTGCATTTTGTAATGGGTTTGGTAACAATGATACATCACAAGAAATATACATGTTTACAAAATTTTCAATTTTTTCATTTGTGTGCATTTTATACATAGGTGCATTTTTTTATCCATAAAAGTCCATGGTCATGTTTCCTCCCACGATTTTGGAATTTAGTGATGAAAAGAAAATTGAAATATTCCCAAAAAGATAATGATAGTTTGTAATAACTTTGCGAAAACAAGATGTTTTATGATCATAATATTTTACACATGTGATAGGGTCAATTCGTATTAATTTCACTATATGAACAGATTGGAGGTCTTTTATTTTATTTGGGCAATTTAATTTTGAAGCATGTAATGTGTGTAAAGCTTTAATGAGAGAATCCGATAACCTTTCAACAAATGTAGGAATTTGAGATTCTGAATTTATGTGCAAAGTAAACAAACTCACCCATTGATGATGAATGCTAACATTCAAATATTTATATAATGGTGTTTCAATTAAATCTTGTAAAGCACCCATCACAATATTTGGATAAACATTTCTTGGCATATAAGGTGATTTGTATTCAAAATGTCATTTAAATAACACATATATTGTTACACCATCATGTGGTAAATGTGATAGTATTGATTGAGTTTGATCCACATTTGCAGGGACATTAATAACACTACCATGCATCTTATATTACCCATACCCTTGGAGTTTATAAATTTGAGCAAAAGCAAGATGTGGTGAAATAAGATGTTTTTTTAATTGTGTTAATTTTTGAATTGATGGAATAATTTTGTTTTTAAAAATTTTATTTGGTACTTGATGTAAGAGTGGTTTATTTTCATTAATATTATGTAAATGACTTGTACATATGTATGATGTTGAATTAGGTTCTATTTGCATTTGAAAATATATAGAAACTTGTCTTGACAATTGATTTGAAAAATAATTAAGTTTTTTTTAAAAAGATAACCTTTCATAATTAAAACATGGAATTATGGGAACATTTTGGATTTGTTTATTATAAATGTTGATGTATATTGAATTATGTGTAGTTTCCTTTATATTAACATTATGGTTTATTTTATTTGATTGAACATCATGTTTTGCAAGAAGTTGTGTGAAAATTGGTTCTTTAATTTCTTCTAGAGTGAATTGAACATATGATGATTGAACTTTGTCATTTATGTGTTCTTCTGATTTTTTAGTATATATATATTTCATGTGATTCATGATTTGTGATCTTGTTCTTTTAGTATTTGGAAACATGTTGAAAAATTTATATGTTTTTGCATAATAAGTTAAATTTGGACAAACTTCTAATAATTCAAAAATATTGTTGTCATAAAGTGCCCAATATATATATATATAGTGTTACATTAGGCTCAACAATCAGATGGGAGTGTTCCATTTAAATTTTGGGATTTTTAAAAACTTTGATGAGGGGAACTAAAATGAAAGGATTAGACAAAATCTCATTGACATGACCATTTGTGTTGTTTTTCAATTCTTTTTGTAAGTATTAAATATGATTTCTAATTTTTTATAATAGTAATATTTGTATTATAAGAACTATTGAACAATGAAACAACATACTTTAATAGTGAATCCCAATTAATTTTCAAAATATCCATTAATGCATAATCAAAATTTTCACTCCGATATAAAGGTGTTTTTAGTTGTGATAATTGAATAGGAGGTTGTTGCATCATTGATTTCGAACGAGATGGAAAATCATCTAAATTTATGCTAACGTTGGAATCATTAACTTGAAAAGTAGGCAAAAACCTAGATAGACCATTAACATATTGAATTGGTTCAAAATGTTGAAAATTGTGCACTATATGTAAGGGGATAGATTGAAAATCCATGCCATATTGAAAAAAATGCATTTTGATACTTTATTCCAAATATAAATTGGCTTTTATAGATATTCAACTATCCAAAATATTGCAATGAAATCTCCCACAAACCTTTCATACTAGCACTTAATGCCATTTTTGTCACATATTGATGTTCATTTGTGACCATGCCTTGATGCAAATCAAACAAAAAACTTGGATTTAATTCTTGAATACAACATTGTTGAACTTTTTCTGTATTCAATAATAAACATGATTTAAATGTGCCATGCTATTTTGCCTCAATTCAAGAGATGATAAATGTTTATCCAATAAATAAGATATAAAATATAAAATTAATTGGCTATTTCATATTTGTATGTTGAAACTAAATGAAAGCCATATGAATATAATACATGTTCAAATGATGAATCGACAAGATTTAATGAAGGTGTTTCCAATATTATTAACTTCAATTTAATGGATATCTATATAAATAAAATCATGGTTCCCACATAAACACATTCAAAAAAGATAAAATTGATGATTCATTCAAGATTATTTAATTTAAATGTTTTTGGGAAAATTCCTTGCATTGAAAAATTCTTTATATTGGAAAATTATTTAGATGGAAAACTTGCTTGAATTGAAAAATTGTTGGCATTGAAAAAAAAAAAAAAAACATTTATATTAAAAATTTGCATGTATTGAAAAATTATTTTCATTCAAAACCTACTTACATTGTTTACATTGAAAAATTACTTATATTGGAAAATCCTTTGCATTGAAAATCTACTTTCATTAAAAACATTGCTTGCATTCAAAAAAAAAATTCATTGAAAAAACTACTTGAATTGAAAAATTATTTTCATGAAAAACTACTTGGATTGAAAAACTACTTACATTGAAAATTTGCTTTCATTGAAAAACTACTTGCATTGAAAAACTACTTTCATTATAGAAGATCCTTACATTGAAAAACTACTTACATTGAAAATTTGCTTTCATTGAAAAACTACTTGCATTGAAAAAAATTCTTTTCATTAAAAATTGCTTGCATTGAAAAAATTCTTGCATTGAAAAAACTACTTTCATTGAAAAAATTGCTTCCATTAAAAAATTGCTTTCATTGAAAAATTGCTTCACATACAAAATGTTGCATTTAAAATTATTTTTGGCACTTGACAAAAATTAAATATATGAGAACCTTCCTTTTCTTCTAGAAAAAAAATTTGAAAATGATTATATAATATGAGTTATTTAAACCAAAATTTTGATATGAGGAGTTTCCATGTATATATATTATTCATATACTAAAGGTCATTATAAAAAAGTCACATAAAAACTATCAACGACTTTAATGTCTAAGAGGGTTTTTGTTTAGAAATTGATTTTGATTCAACAAAATCAAGTTCAATTTCACACTCCGTTGGACATTATCATTAGTAATAATTGTTGAAAAAACAATAGAAGTTTCGACCTTCAAATTGGTTTTTGCTTGTGGGATAAATTGTTGGATGTCTTTTTGAAAGCCAACAAGGGTAGATGTGGTCAACAAGCAAAATTTACCATGAATGTGAATTGAAATGATGAGTTGAACTTGTTTTGGACGAGGCAAATTCAAGAATTCAAATTTTGTCATATGCAATAATTGCTTCAAGCCATTTGCCTTCAATAGTTCATAACACATGTTCATCATTGGTTGCAATGGAACCACAAAAAGAGCCTAATTTTTGAACTGTTGATTTTGAACGACAAATGTTATAGTAAACACCACTTGCTAGAATTGATGACATTTGCTACAAGACAATTTCCACATACTTTTTGAAATGGAGGCGCAATAGGGCTAGCTATGGGCAACATTTTGGTCACTTGGGGAAAAAAAAATAATGTTCAAACGAAAAGGTAAATGAAGATGAACATAAACATAGGGAAATGTGATAAAAAATTAAATCAATTAAAAAAAGAAAAAAACCATGCACACACATACACATAATATGTAAACAAAAAGGATGAAATGCATAAGAAGTGCATAATAAAAGATGTTATGGAAACATAATAATTTAGATAATTAATACCTAAAGAAAATAAAAAGAAGAAAATAAAAAATCAATAACAACAAAAGAAATATTAAGAAGAAAAAATGACCTATAGAAAATAAAATTACATTTAGATGACTTTTCTTTATTGAAATTCTCTAAAGAACAAAAATTTATGTTCTATTGCATATTAGACATAGAGTAAAATGTTGTTACTAAGAGTGAAAAAGTTGTCTTTATATAGTTTAGCGGAAATTTTTTTTCGATAAAGAATATGGGATAAAAAGTTTGGAATGTGTTTGTTCAAAAAAAAACATATTGTAATTTTATTATCGTAAGTAGATAAGGATGTGAAAAACCTTTGTAAATAAATTTTTATAACTTTCTCTGCATTAGTCAATAACCTTTGAACACTAAAATTTTTTTGTAGCCCCTTTCTTGATGCATCTAATGTCACAAAAATCACTAGAATTGGTTTAAAAGTGAGCAAGATATGACTTGTGGAAGTGGAGGTGAAATGTAAGGTTTAAACATTTAAAACCCAGTTTTTGTTTTAAAGCTTAAAATATACTTTTGAACTTCAAAGACCATTTGTAGAGCTTTAAATTTCACACGCATAATTTTTTTATTCACTCAAAATGAATAACAAACAAAAGAGATATATGGTTGAAAGAAGGGGGTATAATTTTCTTTTTCATGCTTAGTAGAGAAAATTATGTGGTCGCCTATGTTTCCTTTCCTTAAGGAGAAAATAATCAAATGGTTGCTTTTATTTTATTTTTTACATTAGATTTGGGTCTCTTTTTCTAAAGAAAAAAAATTTCCTTAGGAAAAGAAAAATTGGGTTGGGCACCTGAATTTCCTTATTACTTAGGTAGGAAAAAAAAAGAAAAATTTTGAACCTAAATTCCAAACAACAACATGGTGGTTGCTAGATCATGTTTTTTTTTAATTTAAAGACTTGGTGGCCACTAGGTCTCCAAGTGAAAAAGAAAAAATTGATCTAGTGGCCATTGGATCATCCTTTGCAATTTAGCATGGAATGACCTAGTGGCCATTGGATCATCCTTTGCAATTTAGCATGGAATGACCTAGTGGCCATCAAGTCTCCAAGCAAAAAAAGAAAGAAAAAATTTGGTGGCCACTAGGTCTCTAAGCAAAACAAAAGGACCAAAAATGATTTAGTGGCCACCAAATCGTCCTTCATAGTCCAAGTCAAATGATCTAGTGGCCACTAAATTAGTTTTTTTTCCTCACTTGGAGATTTGGTGGCCACCAGGTTGTCCCTCATAATCCAATGTTGAACGATCCGGTGGCCACTAGATTTCCAAGCCAAAAAAATAAAATAAAATTGGTGGCCTTTAGGTCTTCAAGTTTAAAAAGAAAAGAAAAGTTGGTAGCCCCCAGGTCGTCCTTAGCAATCTAGGTTCAAACATTTATTTATTTTTTGGCCTAGGTAGTAAGGAGATTCAAGTGCCCAAACCAATTCTCTTCTTCCTAAGGAGATTATTCTATTTTAGAAGAGGAGATCTGAATTTAATGTAAAAAAATAAAATAAAAAAATAAAATAAAAAATATATATATATAATTGATCATGAGATGAACATTAAGTTCTATTTAATGTTTTTTGTAAATTTGGAATAAAAAATGATGCAAAGGAAAGGATAGGAATTGATTTCTTTAAATGTAGATTGAGCACTTGATAATTTGTTGTGTAACTATGAAGACAAGCTCGAATAGCTTTGTCCACAACCTTTGTTAAAATTGTGTAATGTTGTGCCCTCAAATATTGATCTCCTTTTGTTGTTGTTGTCACATTCTTGATTAAGACCATTCCACAACAGCCTCCATTGTATGCCTTAGGAGAGTTTATATTTTGTTGTGAATTTGTTACCAAAACCAAAAATGTCTTAGTCAAATTCACCTTCTCCATCTAAAATCAACAATTGCTTTTCACCTTTGCTATCCCCTACTCCCCTTACACCAATGACAACAATGGTTGTCGACTCAATTATGATGATAACACGCATGTCATCCTTATTAAAATCTTTTTAAAACTTTGATTCAATGCCAAAATTTTCCACCTTGTTGTTCATGCATTTTTATATAAGGCAATTTCACCCTCAAAGTGATTGTGATTAGAGTTGCCTTATCCAACAAATCACAATGCAAATATGCATAGCTTGGATCTTCCATGTTCTATTTGTAATTCAATTAAAAGTGCCATACCTATTGAACACCTTTGCTTCAAATGTAACATTTTAAATTCCGAAATCCAAATCATCCATTGCAACAATGAATATAGCTTCTTTCACTTGAATAACAACCATTCTATGTAAAAAGGAAAGAAGAACTTATCATTATGAATTTGACAACAAACAAATGAAATAACATTTGGCAAAACTAAAAGTTGCAAAATCACACAATAAAACATACACTTGTAGAAACACGGACTTGCAAAAGAAGCAACAAAACAATCAACAAATGTTGAAAGCTTAAACTAAACACAATGTTCTTGTTGTGAAAAAATAAAGATAACAAACATACAATGCTATATTTATATGGGACAAAAGACCAAACTTAAACCCTAGACCTAACTCTAAATCTAATGCTAACCTTTTTTTTTTACTTTATATTGATTTTAAGTAATTTTGACTATGGTTGATTTCAACTTGACAATAAAGGATCATATCTAGGGTTTAATGATTAAAGTATGGTCTAATAATGAACAAAACATCAATACCCTTTACATCTTATAAATTTTAATTATTGACTCTTAGTAATTTTGACTATGGTAGATATCTACCATTAACCATAAATATTGATCAACCATGGTTTGGTGGCTAAACTATGGTTTAATAATGAACAAGACATCAATACCCTTTGGCATCTTATGAATTTGAATTATGCACCTCATTTCTACACCCTAACTTTAAATATCTCAATTTAGATTTAAAAGATATTAATACATAAACCTTTATTTTTTCTCCATTATTTAACCATTATTTTCATTTCACATAAATATATTATTATTATTTGCTAAACATCAAATTTTTTATCATGTACATAAAAAAACTTAAACACACAAAAAAATCAAAAATGTTTTTTTTTTTTTTCATTTTTTGGTTAAATGTATTAAGTGTTCAATTTTAAACAAAATATTTTTTGTTCGTTTAGTTAAATTTTTTAAATGAAATTTTTGTGTTGAAAGTTTTCCATTCCCCCAAA
>Ga0209208_10002150_pt1 | contig 28189 bp, 23 predicted proteins | sample S1TSphfallax_3_FD_187694 | JGI IMG/M metagenome (GOLD analysis project Ga0209208, IMG submission 187694) | Host-associated microbial communities from peat moss isolated from Minnesota, USA - S1T2_Fd - Sphagnum fallax MG (SPAdes) (version 2) | ecosystem: Host-associated > Plants > Peat moss >...
CAGTGAAGGTGCCGGTGCAGCAGCGTTACTGCAAATTGTGCAACTTGGGTGCGGTTGAAGATGAGGACCACTTCTTGTTGGTTTGCCCTGCCTATCAAAGTGTTCGAGAGAGGTTTAGAGGTTCATTAACACTAACTGCCATCACACTTTTGGCTGAATTGTTGAGCTGTCAACAGCAAGGCATCCTTGCTAGATTCTTAGTGCAATGTCAGACGGTTAGATTTGAATTGCTTCATCAGACTTAACGTCAAATGGGCTCTGGCCTGGGCGCTGTTTGGCCCACTCAATGACGCTAAATTGTAAGTAAGTCAGTAAGTAACACCAAAATGTCATTTACCAAGCTTACCGCCCCTAAAAAAAATAACCACAACTCTACAAACTCCCCATAAAAAAATAAAATTAACCCTGCCGTTATGCTCCGTTTTTCCTCCTCAAACACCATCTGCCCTCCACCGTTACCGCCCTAATGCCCGCATCCTATGTCTACTTTTGCCCCGCTTCTCCTCAACTTCGCAAATTCTACCCCTATTATGCCAAACTTATCCCATTTTGCCCCGCTTATCCCCTTCCCTTTCGTTCTGCCCATTTATCCACTTTTCCCAAACTTCTCTCCAATTTCCCCCCCTTATCCCAAACTTATTGCCTTTTGCCCCGCTTATGCCAAACCTTTCAAATTTTACCCCTTTATGCCAAATTTCTTGCCTTTCGCCCCACTTCTGCACATTTCTTATGTTTTCCCCGCTTACGCCCCCCTACTCCCCTTATATCCCCTTATGCTAAACCTATTCAATTTTTGCCCCGCTTCTCCCCTTATGCCAAATTTATCCCCTTCTATCGCCTTACGCCAAACTTATCAACTTTTGCCCACCATCATACTCATTTATCAACCTTTCCCAACTTATGCCAAACTTTTCGCCCCTTCCTTAACTTCTCCCAAAACTTATCCTCTTTTATCCGCCTCTCTCAAACTTCTCCCCTCCTGCCCGAATCATGCCCGCGTTATCAACTTTTTCCCGCTTATCCCAAACCTCTCAACTTCTCTCCAAATTCTACCAAACTTATTCCATTTTGCCTGCGTTCTCCCATTCTCCCAAACTTCCTACCTTTCGCCCCATAACCCCGTAACTTATCAACTTCCCCCCGTTTCTCTCAAACTTCAACCCTTTTGCCCCCATTATGCTAACGTTATCTGCTTTTCCCCGCTTTTCCCAAACTTCTCCACTTTTCCCCCAAATTCTACCAAACTTTCCCAATTTTGCCCACGTTTTCACATCCTCTCCCGATTCTCCCAAACTTATCCACTCTTCCCAAACTTCTCGCCTTTTGCCCCCCTTATGCCAAACTTATCCGCTTTTCCCAAACTTCTCCTGCTTTCCCCCCTTTATGCCCCACTTATCAACTTTTCCCAAATTTTCCCAAGTTTTCCACCTTTTGCCCTGCTTCTGCCGCACTCTTTTACTTTTGCCCCCCTATGGAAAAACTTTTCCACTTTTCCCCACTTATGCCAAACTTATCAAAATTATCAAACCCACCCTTCCACTTTTGCCCCGCTTCTGCCAAATTCTTACGCTTATCCCCCCTTTATGCCCCTTTCTCCACTTCTCCCAAACTTATGTCAATTCTTTCCATTTTTCCCCAATTATGCCAAACCTTTCCGCTCTTGCCCCACTTTTGCCAATGGTAATGTTGGGATCTTCTATGAAGTTTTTTAACTTGTACACTTGATATACAAAAAAAGGGGTTTTTCTATAGTAACAACCTTTGTTCCTCGAAAGTTAGGAAAACAAGTCACAACCTTTTTAGAGGACTTGGGTTCCAAGTCAATTTATTTTGACTATCAAGTTTCAAGTTCATCTCCAAAATGAGTTCCTCATTTGTTTTTGACCTATGAGCATTTGAATAACTATTTAAAGATAATAATCCTAAAATCTGAAAATGAAGTTAAAAGAACTAATTTAATACAACTAACTAATTCTAAATGAGTTAATAATTGGTTGTGAAAGAACTAATTGGGCATAAGGAAAAATGCAAATAAAGAACTCAAGGTGTGATTTTTAACAAAAAAAAAGTGAGAACTAGCTCAATTCTTAAATTAAAACAAATTGAGGAGTGCAATAGGCGGTTATGAAAAAAACAAAGTTAATAACCATCCAACACCAGAATGGACCAAATCTTTGAGAGTCTAAGGTTGTTATGGCTTTACAAAGGAACATGAACACGGTTGTGTTAGGTGTTTTTGGTGTAAGCGTCGTATGAGCTAAACTTGAATTTTGAGAAACAGGAAGGATACAAGGAAGAGTTAAGTGTTGTTGATCTTTCCATTCTTGCGGTTCAGACTAGATGGGAATCCTCTTGCAGAATGCTTAATTGATAAGTGATATCAACCCTCATGGGTACTCTCGTTGAACAAACCTCCACCACCTTGGCTAAGGAGAGCTAAAGAACGATTTGTGAAACAAAGACCACCTTCGGCTAAGAATGTGTACTAAAGTAATGCTTAACACTCTTCACCAACATTCCTCCAAAATCACAGTCCAAATTGCTTTTGATAATTCTGCTCACAATAGCATTGTTGTAAAAAAAGAGAGAGGAAAATTTTAAAACTGTGAGAATTATGGTTGTGGAACTGGCCATGAAGTGAATCAAAAAAGTTTAAACCACCACCAACAACTCCATGGTGGGTGACGGATCTCAACTATGTGCAACAACACCCTTGTCTTAAGATTTGTCTCTGTGGAAGGAGAAAGAAAATGTAATTGCTTTTGAGGATAAGAAACGCTGCCCAACAATCTTGCGTTGACTTCCCAAAACAACTAAACTTGCTCGAAGTAGTGACTGTTTTAAGAATTGACATCAATACCAATATTCTGCACATTTCTAGGCTTCTCTCTCCGTTTCATTGGATTTGAACACAAACAGTATCAAAATAAAAGAGGCATTAAAGCTGGATGGAAACTTTTTCCATGTTTCTATTGTTCAATAGCTTGCTTGCCCCCAGAGCTGCAGCAAATAGCACGTGAATTGGCTAAGGATAAAAGTGGGTGCCATTATCCCTGACATACTACAGATTTCCTCCTAGCACTTGGGAGTGCTTGCCCTATCACATCTCTGTGCAAACTGATCACCTTGCATACCATAAATTGGAAAGTACAATGCAATTGCAGTGCTTGGCAAAGCCATACCTGAGCCTCCACATCCTTGCCAGCTTCATGTCGGTCAAATTCACTCAGCTTTCATTATTTACAGTCTGAAGAATACAATGTCAAGGACACACCCCCCCACCTTTTATCAGTGTACAGAACCAGGGCAAAGTAAGAACTAACAGAGACTCTTTGCCACCCCATGACATGAATCTACACTTCCAAAGTCTTCATATTCCCCTTCAAATGATACTAGCTGGAGTGACTATCAATTATAACAAATGGCTATACCCAACTCTTCACTGGGTCTTAAAGCTCCTGTGCATTGTGTAAATGGCAAGAGTGAAGTCATCATGGCAACACTCATCAAGTTTCTGATACCTTAGCATCTGGTGGAGTATTACTAGTGTAAATGTCAGATCCAAAGTGAGAGAAGTGTGAATCCAAGCACTAGGCCGAGACATCAACAAAATGTGATACTCACCACGCTAAGGCTGATGATCACCTAAGCTGAAATTATTGCTTACAGACTTTTGTGCAATTTGGATGGTTGAATCCATTTATGAGAACTGATGCCATAGCTATTTTCTATGTACACTTCTCCCATTGCGGCTTGTGCTCCCTGCAGCACCTGCACCTGGGGGCACTTGGTGTTGGAGGGCTGCCAACTCGCGAACACGGGCTAAGATGTTGGCTGGAATAGCTGCTGTAAACTGCTTCTTCCTTTCTCCCTGTTAGGATTGTTCCCCATAGTATATAAATACTCATATACCAAATACAAAAAACTATGTCATCATCTGGCTATTCTCCATCCATTCTTGATATCCTCACAGAGTGAAACAAACAGAAGAAATCATGCAAAGACTACCAAGTAAATATCTTTATAAATATTGAAAACTCTCCACATTTACAATTTGAGTCAACATCAATAGAGACATTTCTGACCAAAAGTCAAGTTAACACAACAGCAAACTGTGCAGGAACAGGAGAGAAAAAACCAAGCAAAGAGAACAGTTCAGAACTGAAAAGCAGTGTGAACAACAGCAACTGTCTCTCACATGCCAGTGACCATCAACAGCAACATGCATGGTAGTGACTTACATAGACCCCCCCAATGACATCATAAATTAATAGCAGTGGTTAGGTCAATGTCAAACATCAACTAACATACTCAATTAGTATCACAAAATCTGAAAGCAATGGGACTATTCAGCCATGATTCTGGCTACCTCAACAATATTTATCTACATAATTTCTTGATGCTTCTGATTTAAGTCTCAACCTGAATAGAATTGAAAGATGAAGCAATAACAAACAAGGTTATGGATATTTCAGATCAGCCAATCAGGAGGAAACTCAACCCTAAAGACATCAGGACCAAAAACAAAACCAAAAAACTGAGGTGCAGTTTGTAGGTCAGAAATGGTCATATCATGTTCAGGGACCTTTAACAGGAACATATAGGGTATTAACCATACCATATAATCCCCAATGCATTCATCAGCTCCCAGAAATGGGTGGGGATTAATGTCAAACATTAACCATTGCACTAAGATAGTGTCACAAAACTCATAGTAACAGGAAAATTCAGCCACGATGTTGGGTTCCTCAACAAAATAAAAGCAATGGAAACACAAACAGAAAACCAAATAGAATGGGGAACACAAAGAAAAGGGAAAAAGACAAGGCAGAAAAGAGACATTGGGACAGAAGAGAGAATTGAGGGTGAAAAAAGTTCTGAACATACAACTTCCAAACAAAGTGGGCTTTGGAAAGCTCCCCACTTGGAACCAAGTAGCCACTGGAAGAATCCTTTCAAACATTCAAAAATGCTGAGACTCCAAACAGAGTTCTTTCATTGTCAAGTGATTCTCAGATTTATTAATAGAAGTTTCAAAGTGTGATTTTTGTTCTTCAGAAGAATGATTAACCCACCATTTGAGCTCTGAAGAACTCTTTGGAACTACAGAGCCTACTGATGGAAAAACCAGAAACATCTTGCTTGTGGGAAAGACATACCTGCTTAGGTGGATATAACTGAGCTCTGCTAGCTCGCAACAAGTTTCGCCACTTATCCTGTCAGGAAAAAAAAAACATGTAGGCACATGGATGCAACAAGATAATACCCCTATAAGCCAGATGCAGAAATCTGCAGGACAGTAGCCAACTAAACCGATGAGGCATATGAACTATAAAAGTCATGTCCTGCTGGCCCTCACAATCTATGCCTGTTGCCTTTGCAGATCACTGTAAGAAGCTGCAAACCTTCTCTGTTATGTGACCTACCTATGTGGAGATGGTGTCTACATCTACCTGGCTACAACAGCCACCTCATATTTGTCAGGAAATAGGTAAGAAATCTAGCATACATGATAAATGCTGCTTGTTATATCAAAAGTACCACGTCAGACCAATTAAAAAATAAAATGTCTTGCAAACAGTCAGTCAAGTTCAATCTGTAACAGATCCCAGCTATGTCTACCAGGAGAAAAGTTTACCTTCAAATCAACAGCTGTTCTGTAACCAACAGAAGAAAAAGCCAACTTCTTTATATCAGCCCACTTGCCCCCACCGCAACGTGCAACACCCTCAACCAATGTCATCACTTCACGAAGAGTCCATGGGCGGTGATGTTTCCGGCGTGTTCCACCATTGGCAGTTGGAACTGTGGCAATAAGCTGTTCCCCAGCAGCATCTGCCCCATTCTCTGAAGCCAGAGATTGCAGGAGATCTGTAGAATCCCCTGAGGACACTGGCAACAAGCACAATACTTGATCCCCAGCATCTCGATTCAACTCATACCAGCCATCCTGGAAGTCAACCAGACAATCTTCAAGAGAAAGAAAGGGAACAGCCGGGACAAACAAACAAAAGGGTTCAATGTCCACAAGTCTTAAACTGGAGACAACCAACAGACAAGGCAAATCTCCAGGAATAGAAGGGGAATCCAAAAAGTCTGGTTGTTCATCAGATAGAACTATATATGAGATGAAATATCACAAACAAGCTTCCTTCACCAGTAGACAAATTTCTTGTCAGTTGCCCATACAAAGAAGGTGCAGTTATGCTCCTTAAAGTGTAGCTTGCATCTTAGTGGAGCTCCTTTTGTGCACAAAACTGTAGGGTCCTCTTAAACAAAGACTGTCACATGAAGTTGGGTTGGAAGTCAGTCTTAACTATTACCTTCTCCCTGCCAGGCACAGCAGGTAACCGAAATTTCACTTTGCGAATAGTCCCCTCAGTGTCATGCTGTGCAGCTCGTGCTGCAGAATGAGCCATCTTCACAAGCTTTGCAGCCCTTCCTTGTGCTTTGCGCTTCTGTATGCACCCAACCCAGACTGAACTGACCACTCCACCTGTCTCTACAAGTCTGGAAGAGAAAGGAAACTTTCTCTCCTGAGAAATCCAAATTACAAAAATAAAAGAGGGCAAAGATATTTTGCAAATCAACCTAATGAAATGTCTTCATTCTGGCAGGGACCAGCACAAGCATCCACAAGTTCAGGCACAGAGAAAACACTCAAACACAGTTGCAGGAAACGCTTGAAAAAAACAATGTACGTACCAGACTACCATTGCTAGGTTTGGTGCGTTGGCCTTGAAGACTGTTTGTCTGGGAAGAATTTCGCAATGTTGAACCCCTCAAGGTCCCAGATTGACCAATAAGGTCAGCAGGTCCATTTGTTACAACAGTTCTCCAAGAAAGCCTAGTGGACATTCCAAAACCAGCACTCCCAACAGGACCTGGCCTGCTGCCATTAGCTAGGACAGTGCCTGGCCTTGCCTCGCCTTCATCCTCAATATAGCGGCGATTTGGCTTCCGCTGCCTTTTGCCACCAACCTGCTTCCCAGTGTTGACAACCTCACCAAATATGGCTATTTGAACACCACCAGATCCCATTTCATTCACACTGCCAGGAGTTGAGGCATCAAACCCTTCTGCTGGAGAGATTACTGCCAGAGGAAGGCCTCTGTGTGGAGACTGTTTGCTGTTTACCCCATTAGTAACTAGCCCTTGAGTCCCTCCAACACCATTTGTCCCTGGTTCTTGAGTATCATTGACTGTGTCCCTCTCACTGACCATTGCTGTGGCAGCAGTTGATGAGGGGAGGGATTGTTCAGCAGACAGTTGTTGCTCTGGCCTGAGTTTCAAATCAATTTGTGAAGACAGCTGAGCATGTGCACCTGCATTCAAAGCAGCATCACGCTGTTTGCTCCACCCAGTGGAAATTTGGCGCTTCAGCCAGTGTTTGTCTTTAACAGATGTGTCACGACCATAGGTGCTGCGGAAAGCCTCATGAAGTTCACGTATAGAAAGATTGTCCAATGAAGCCACATTAGACAGACTGTTGACAGCAGGAACTACTACTGACCCCGGCACCTGAACTTTGTTGGATTTTCGGGCAAAAGTTTTCTGAGCCACTACAGTTCTTGCCCTTTGTGTGCCTGCAGTTCGGATGGAACTTTGTTGAGAGGCCCACCCAGATGTAGTTCTTGGAAAAGCAACTAAACCAGATGGCTGTAAAGCCTGCTTTTCAGGTAATGTCCCTGCTGCAATAAGTTCTCCCACACTGGAGCTCAATGTCATTGGTACAGTTATTGCAGGAGGAACAGCATCAGTTCCAGCATCAGAGTCAAAGTACTTTGGGTTGGGTCGACGTAGTCTCTTGTAGTCTCCAATTGCATCGCCTGCATTGAGATAGCCAGGTGAATTACTCTCATGACCAAGCTGAGTGCCAATCTGATCTTCTACTGATACGCGCTGCTGCTCTTCTGCATCCACTCTCAGCAGCATTGTATCCACAACCTGCGAAAAACAGATAAACCAAAGTTTCAGAGCATTTATCACGAAAGAAAAAAGCTGTTCTGAGTTCTTATTGTAGCTCAACATTCATGAAAGAAGTCACCCACTTGAAGACCAATGTGAAGATGAGGTGTCAAATGCTTCCACCAGCACCTTCAAACATACCTCCTTCATGCAACTCAATGTCAGAGACGAGTGAGAAACCAAGACACAACTACCAACCATTATACTAATCTAAAGGCCATTGGACCAGCAAGGCAAAGAGCACCTTGGTACCAACCAGATCTTGACCAGATCTCAATGTGAGAAAATCCTAACAGCCACCAGTAGGCAAACAGTGTCTATTGAGGCTCACAAGAAAACGCATACAGACGTACATACTCTTGAATCTTGATGTTTCTTTGTCCTACGAGCCTTCTGCGTCCAAGGATGTAGTAACTGAGAGGCCTTCACCTTCAACATTTAGTCCATCAGCAGACCAGCAAGCTCAGAAAGTCAAGCAAAACACTGCAAATGTACCTTGAGTCCCTCCACACCACACAACCGTTCCTAACATTCACTGGTAAAAAAACTATATTACTGGCAACACTGTGAGTTGGTGTACCTCAAGTTGTGACAGCAGCTTCTGCCTTGCAGCCACAAGGTCCTCCCGTCCTGAGGGAACTGTGATCCAGAACAACATCACTGATTCCTCAACCCTCCACACATACAGATAGGGCTTGCCCACTCATCCAAATATGGACAGATTACAAATAACCTCTAAAGGACTTCCAGGTTAGCCAGCAAACTACCAGCAAGACAGATTTTAGAGCTCTTGGTGAGGTGCATCATTTGTGGTCATGAATCCAAGAACACAACAACTCTCATGAATACACTCAAGCAGGTGTCCTGCCACAGCTATACTGGTGTATAGCTGAAATGGGAGCAATGTGCAGCAAGCATTCCCAATCATTAAAAGCAGAGAGTTCAGACAATAGACTGACATGATGGATCCTCCTTTCCGTCTGAATCATCCTCATTGGAATCAAGAGATCCATCACTACCATCCTCATCCTCATCATCCTCATTCACATCACTCCCTCCAATATATGAGGGTGCACGTCCACCACTGCTTCCTTCTACCAATGACTGGAAAACTTCATCCTCTGTGGCTGGAAGAACTGATCCATCATCTCCAACCTGCCCCCATCATGGTCAAGCTTAAATATATGCAGCACTGCAAAAAACTGCACTTCAGAAATTTGCTTCACTGATGCCTATAAAAGTATGGGCTATCTGCCAAATTACTTGGCACAACTCTCTCTCTGTGTATAGATTTCAGATGAAGACAGAAAGCAGGGCAAAGCCGCATACCTTGACTAACTTGTAAACCAGCCGATCAGTGGCCCCCCTCTTATTGGCAGCAGAAGGCTGCTCACCTGTAGTTGAAGAAGGTCCTTCATCACTTTTGTCATCTGTAGGCTCCAACATTGCTGTGGGACTAATCTACAACCTTACATAGACAGAATCCTGAAAGTACACACAAACAAGTCAAGTCTGATGTCATGTGTTTGAGCAAATCCTGGCAGAAACTCGTTCTTTTTTACCTTCAAATGAGTTCTACAAGGAGAAGTATTGATCTGTCAATACTACAAGAGATGGAGAGCGATAGGAGCACTATCTACGACAGTCGGAGAAAAAACTGGATCCTCGTCACAGAAGCGCACCATATTTTTTGGCCTCCTAAGACTACGAGCAGACGAGAGAGTCAATCTCAGATTTTGTTTTTCCATAGGCATCCCGGTTCAAGAAGCGGCCTGTAAGATCCGGATTGACACTGGACCTTTGCTTAACGGACGAAGTCCCCGCCTTTGAAAGTCAAGAGTTTTCTAACAAGCGCTTGTCGACCTGATCCAACAATTTCTCAGAGTCAACGACCTGCTCACCGTAGACGGGGCTCACAGAAGATAATCCCAGAGACACGGAAATAGAGTTCTTGCAAGCACATGATGTGAAGAAGTGCGAGAACACATCGATGGATGGTTATTTCTCCGGTTTTTAGTCCTCGTGAAGATCTTCTTCTTGTGGGACGGGGGGAGGGGCGGGAAAAACGGGGAGGGGAGAGGAAACACGGAACGGAAGAAAATACACACTCACAAAACACATCTCCGCATCTTCCTACGCATATATTTCTGATCTATAGCCAAAAGTGCAAATACAAAAAATGCCTCACAAAGCACACGGGCAGGAATACAAGCACCAAACCCTTGCTACCTCGTATCAAAATTGAGACGAGAGACTCTCAATAGGATAAGGAAAGCACCTCTTACTTATAACCAAAATTATCGCAACTCCCGTGCCGTAGTAGCAGTTGTTTCCGGCCGCCACCGCTCCCCTTATTTACGAAAACCCGACAATTGCAGCCCCGGAAGGAAGTTTCACCGTTGCAACCAAACAAAAAAAAAAATCGGGATGCGGCAGCCACGCTATTGAGCCCCCACCATCATCATCTCAGAAGCTCGACGTCACCAACGGAGATTCCGGGGCGGATAAAAGTCGGTTTTTGGCAGGAGAAGAAAGGAAACCAGGACCAAAAATTTCAGCAATCAGATGGGCTGAAGCACCAAATGGAGAGATTGCGACACACAAATTGGAAATCGGGAGAGACAAAAGTGATGTACAAGAGACGCCATCGCTGTGCACACCGCAGAGAGAAGAACAAGGCGAGAAGAAAGAGAGAGAGAGAGACAACAGTTGCGGGGTCGGTAGGTGAGCCCCAAGTGTGAAAACGGCTCTTCAGTTGTCCATAGGGTCAGTTTCCGTGTGTGTGAAACGGGTTTCGTAATCAACCTGGCACTTGTGTTGTCCTCTGGCCCAAGTAAGTAGGTACCTTCAAAATTTCTTTTTCTTTCCTCTCTCTTTTTTCCTTTCTTTTTTTTCCTTTTTTTATTTGGGTTGAGTTGGAACTGGGAGGAGGTAGAGGGAGACATGAGAAAAATAATTATTATATATTATAATAATACAATATAATAGTAATATTTTAATAATAATAATAATTAATTTATTATTAGTAATTAATTAATTAATTAAAAGAAAAGGAAAAAGAAACAACAACTTTCTCCATCTTTTGCTCTTGGGGAGGATGAGCAAAGAAAATTGTGTTGGGCAAGATGGTAACCTATGTACCAAACTATTATTGGAAATCAACTCTACTATGGGTAGTTGACCAAACCCTAGTAATTAATTATTTCATATGTAATAAAATCCATGAAATTGTATTAAATTGTGAATATATAAATATATAAATATATATTTATATTTATATATATATTTATTTATTTATTTATTTTTAAAAAAATTTCAAGAACAACAATTGTGATCAATATTGGGCATAGAACAAGAAATCCTTGAATTAATTTTTTTTAATTTATTTATAAAAAATATATGTAAATAAAAAACTCGTGTGGCAGAATTTTATTTTATTTTATTTTTACTCGTGATACCCCCAGCATGTTAACCCTCTTGTGAATGGATGAAAAGTCACATAAAACTCTGGTACAGATGGATGATGGATGAAAAAGCTCAGGAGCCTCTAAACAAATAAGGAAGTTGTGGATAATTTTATTAACTCACATGAGAAGCCAAAGGCAGCAGCAACAGCAGGACCCCCCCTCCCCCAAGACAAGATGACTTTCCGGATAATTCTATTGTCAAGGGCCCCCAAGAAAGACAAGATGACTTTACGAATAACTCTAATTGTCAAGGGCTCCCAAGAGAGAGAGACAAGATGACTTTACGAATAACTCTAATTGTCAAGGCCCCCCCTCCCAAGAATCCATGTTGTTTAAATCTATAGTTGTTTATAAGTAGGCATTACGGGATGGAATTTTGTGGAATATCCTATTTTTCAAGTCCTCGGAAAGAGGCAAATTATATGGTGTGTAGTAGGACCCATCCATCCTATTAAAAGGGCCAACATATTGTAATTTATAATTATATTTTATAATTAATGGAAGTTTAATATGAATGGCCATGTGCACTAGATTAATTTGTGGAGACAAAAAAAATTTGGTCCATTATATTTTTGGCATGCTTTGAAATTGTAAGTCTAAATTTGAAGATATCCAAAATCATTTCCCAATTTTTTTTAAAGTACCTATATATATATATATTTGGTTAAAGGTTTAATCAAGGGTTAGGAACTAGTAACCCATGCCTATTACCTATTTAGCCACACAAGAGTACCTAGGCCAATTCAATAGCCCATTGTTGAATATGTCATTAATTTTTTTTGAAACTCAATTTGACACTCATTTTTTAAATTAATTTCATTTTCAACAAAGTTTAAATTATTAATTAGCAAATTGGCATATATTGAGTATTGATTAACTAAAAATTCACACTAATTACACTTTCATGAAAGTAAGGGGGTTGAGTAGTATACTTTTAGAGCAATGAAAGAGTCATTATTTATTTATTTATTTATTTATTCTCATCAAGATGTCAACTCTTTCATGTGCACATTACTAGACAATCACTAAATTTCTTTTGAAAAATAAAAATAAAATACAAAACCGACTGAATGGGGAAAAATAATATATGAGAAAAAATGTTAATCCCATGTTTGTCAAAATAAGAAATTAATTTTGAAATTTTAATGTTGAGAAATATATATTTTTAAATATTCTACTACATTTTACATTTTCCTTTAAAATAATATTCTATTTGAAAAAATAATATTCCTAAACATTTGAATAATATATACTTAAGGTCAAAGTTGCCAAGGTACTATAGTAATAGTAAGTTTCCTAAAAGAGATTCATGGCAAGATGCACCGCAAAATAAAATATTGTAATACCTTTTAACGTTTTGGTCGTAATTAAATTATTTTTGGAAATTTTGGAATTTTGAATTTTTTACTTGTTTGAAATTTAAGGAAATTATTACCTTTTGTATTGAAAAGTTTGAGAATTAGGTCAATTTTTCTTATGGTGCCTAAATTCTCTATTGCATTGTTTTGGCTTTCTTTTCTTTCACCATAGAAGGGTTTGGGGGAATTCAAAATGTAATGTTGTTGCATGAGGTAGATGTGGATAAAATTTAGTAAGGGGCTTATGAAGGGGAGTCATAGAAAAAGGATGTAGATGCAAAGTTTGAAAAGAGAGTTTTAAAGCTCAAAAAATTACAAAACAACAATTGAAAATGTAAAATATTTAAAGTGAAAATAATTAAATTGATTGTCAAAAAAAAGAGTGAAGAGAGAGAGTAGGTATAAGTTTGAATTGACAACATTCAAAGAAAAACTAAAGCAACAACAAAGGTCATGAACACACAATAAAATTAAGGGAGAGAAAAATACAGAAATGATATTTTCTCTCTATCCTATAATTTGGTGGAACATAAAAAATACTCTTAAACTAATTGCATCATAGAAATTTCAATAAAAAATTTCATAAAAATGAGATTAAGGTTCATGTTCACTTTAAACCCTTTTCCTTCCAAGGTTTGCATAACATATTCATATGTATATCAACTTTGTTTTGTGCGAAAAATGTGAAAGATAAAAATAAAAAAGGAATATTTTGTCACAATCTTCTATTTTTGAGAAAAAAAACACAAAAAAAAAAAACTGATTTTCTTTTTTGTGGGCCACATTTGGACTCTAATTTTTATTTGGTAGCAATTTTTTAACTAGTTTTACTATTATTATTATTATTATTATTATTAAGACAAGTTCTAAAAGCATGTTGCAAGATTTATGTGTGTGTAATAGATAATATGTTGGCTAATGTATGGCCATGTAAGGAGGTCAATGCCATACACTAACAAACATAAATGTCTGAACTACTACTGTAGCACATGAATGGTTTTGACATAAATTATATTATTTTTCATATATTTATTTAACTTGTGCCCAAAAATATATCTATATATATTAAATAAAATTAAGAATCTACAAGTTTTTTTGATTGTTGGGTTTGAGCTGACCTTAAATGTTCAAGAACTTAAGATTGAGACAATCTAAACACACTCTAGGCTAGACTATCCCATAAACATAACAAGAATTGTGTTTATTATTTGTTAATAACCATTACCTACTAGGGCAATAAAAGTGGACAATTACATGAAGGCCATAGATCCAAGTTTTTTTAAATATATATATAATTTAAATTTTTTAAAATTTAAATTAATAATTTAAATTTTTCATATTGAAAATTTGGCGAAATTTTTTAAAGAATTTATTTCTAGTGTAAATTTGAGGTGGCACAAAAGAGCTGTCTTACAAGCACTAGGAGGGAGGTTTCAGAAAATTGAGGGACCTAGCTCAAGGCCAAATGCAATAGGCACCGAATTTGGAGACCCCTTTTCCAAGGGCCGGTCCTTACTTGCAGTTCACGCCAAGTTACCTTACAAACAGTAGTAAGGACCCCCCACCCGCCCCCCCGCCCCGGTTGCAGAACCTTACGCATAAGGTCCTATTCTCGCGATGCCGTTGGACCTCTGTAATAGAGGGTGACCCGGATTAGGGTTTCCGCCGCTACGCGGGAGCGTGCAGATTGGGGTTCCAGGATGCTGTTTCTTGTGTCTTTGTTGCGTCTCTCGCTCTCTTCTTCTTCTTCTTAGCATCCTCGTTGACTTGTGCCTTTTATTGTTGGCTTCCTCGGTTGGAAGAGAGATAGCAGTTGAACGCCTGCTTGTTTCCGTGTGTTTTTTTTTCTTTGGGGTTTTCTTTACTGAGCCTTTTTTTCGGTTTTTCTGGGCTTTGAGCGTTGTGAGGAGGGAGTGTTTCTTGGAGCGAACATGGGTGGTAGGAGAGACTTCAGATGGGGAGATGCGGCGGAAGAGGACGATGGCATCGAGGGTGTGTTGCCACCCACCCAAGTCATCGGGCCTGACGAGAAAGGCGTAAAGATCATCATTGAGTGGAGGAAAAACGAGGATGGGGTGCGGATCAAGGTCACCAAAACAGTTCGTGTGAAGAAGCAGGTGGGTAGTTTGATACTGGAACTTCTTCAAAGGGTTTTTTCTCTTCCATTAAGTATGGTCTTCGACGGTTTCTTGTATCATGTGTACCCTTCTTTTGGACGCCGCTGTGCGCTTAGAGCGTGTTGATAAGGCTTGCTAGGTTTTACTGCTGAAGTTCAACATATATATTCGGTCAGAGATGATGGCCCGGTTTGTGACTCGCAAGGTTGAAGGCTCTACCTGCAGTCAGATCGCTAGTTCTTTGAAGCTTGATTCTAAAGCAAGAAGTAGCAACGAAAATTTCACGTAAAAGTGGCATTTTCTTTCCTCCCTGCAGGCCTGGAAGTTCATCCTAGAGTCAGCAGCCCATTTTTTCCTTCTGGATTTACGTCTTGCTGATGATTTTAGATACTTCAGGGTTTCTGCAGTCGAACTTTGCCCCTTCAGGCGATTTGCATGTTTTTTTTATTTTTCGATTTCTTGTATCTCTTCCTGTTGTAGGTGAAGAAGCTGAACCCAGCTGCAATTCGGCGCCGATCCCTGAAGAAGTTTGGTGATGCAGTGGGCCAAAATGCTTCTGAGAATCTGACTGTCGTATCAACAGAGGAGATTTTTCTGGAGAGAACTAGGGCAGCTGGCTCAAAGCAAGAAATTGAGAAGGGAGCTGACCTTGCAAGCCTTGGAAATGCATCACTTATTGTCTGCAGGACATGTGGAAAGAAGGGTGATCACTGGACCTCCAAGTGTCCCTTCAAGGAGTTGGCTGCAACAAAGGGCTTTGCTGTTGGAGGTGAGAAGCCTCCAATGGATGATGACATGGGAGGTCTGGTTGGATCTGCTGGAGCAGCCAGTGCAAAAGGATCATACATTCCCCCATCTAGGCGAGGAGGAGCCAGTACTAATGATGGTGATAGTATGCGTCGGGGGAGAGATGACAACTCCATTCGGGTCACAAACTTATCAGAGGATACCCGTGAACAGGATCTTCAGGAGTTGTTCCGACCCTTTGGTGCCATTTCCCGCATCTATGTTGCTTTTGACCGAGAAACTGGACTCAGTCGTGGTTTTGCATTCATCAATTTTGTCAGCCGGTGGGTCATCTCACATATTCTTTCACATTTTCTGAAGAATAAATCCAAACTAGCAAATTACAGTATCAACCAATCTTAGAAACAGGCTTGAGGACTTCAGGGTCTTGGTTCACATGACTCAAAATGAATTGACTTCCAGCACAAGATTTATAGATATGAATGTCTTTTATTATTATGTTTAGAGTATTGCTACTTGTGTAATGAATTATGTGAAAGAACTTGATTATGCTGTGAAGTGCTAGGCTTGTATATGAGAAAGCAGTATGAAAATCTGCTCTTTCCTTGCAATTTCTAGCATATTATGTCCCTGATATTTAGTGATCATTCTAGTTTGAGGCCTGTCAACACATCTCCCTGTGTTGTAAACCTAAGCAGCAAGTCTCCAGCTCAATTTCACATTGATGAAACAGCAGTAGATGATTTAAGTTTTGCTCATGATCTGGTCTGTCAACATGTGACTGTTTTGGTGTGATGTGCTGATTCAGTGACTCAATACTGAAATTGTCTGCAGGGATGATGCTATTCGAGCAATCAACAAGTTGGATGGTTATGGTTATGACAATCTCATTCTCCGAGTGGAGTGGGCTACTCCAAGGGCTGATAGAGCTTAAGTTGCTAAAGCAGCTTTTTTTTTGCATGGCCGACAAGATTCTTGCAAGCGAAGTGATACAAAGCCTCTAGGATTGCTTTAGTGAGGATCTTTATATAAACTGCTTTGGTAGGTTATGCAGAGGGGGCCAAGTTGAAATTGTATTTTCTGTCATTCATGTGGATCAGTACAATCTCAACACTTTTTTTTTAAGGTTCTTTGTCGGGTTTCATCCTTGAATAGCTTAATTCATCTGGTGCAAACTGAAATGCTTTGGGTTGCTTCTTGATCAGTAAGTGGATGTGTCTCAGACCATGAGCCAAAGAAGTTTCCCAGTGTGGTCTTCAACTTTTTGGTAGAACAGAAACATATGCCTCATCGCTTCAGTGCAGGAATAGTAAATCATCATGAAGATGATTGGAATTGAAGATCTGTGTTGTGAGAATTCGTCATGCCTGTTTGGGATTTTAGTTTGTTAATTCAAGAGTGTCATACTGGTTTGACATTTGTCAGACATGCATATGTACAAGCACACATTTGAAGTTGGAGATTGGACGCCAATTGAATCACAACACTGGAGCATAGGTGTTTGTGGAGTATCTGCATTTGCCTCCATGTTGTATAAAATAAAGTATGTAGGTTGAAAGAGATTGGATTGTGCATTTGTGAATGATGATGACAGATAATGTAAGGTAGCTGATATCTTCATTGTCCTCTTATCTGTTGATGTTCATCTTTGTAGTAGATGTTTCTACTGGCTTTCTATGGGGTCTGGAGAGTTGAAGCATGATATAGCAAATTGCACCGTCTATGCATGGTGGTAGAGCAGGTTCTTTTGCACACAGTATACTTCCCATGGATGGCTGAACACTGTAGTGCTGTTTGTTGTGTCCATGCTTTTAAGGCTTCTGTGATCAAGTCAAACCAGAGTGAAATAAGATTCTCATGTAACAGAGATGTTCTATGAACTTGTCATTTTTTGTCATGTAACAAATCTGCCTATGATTATATGCAGTTACACATTTGTAGCAATTACAATCATCTGCTGACTTGAGGCTCCTGTTGTTGTTCTTCTAGGCCACCAGCACCCTTTCCGTGCAAAATGCCACATGAACTTGTGCTTCTTGAAACCATCAAACCAAGATATAAGGATGCCTCTACAAGTTTTTCAACACAAAGAACCTGTTGAAATTGAATGCAAATAATTATGTTGACAGAAAGCTCTGACAAACTTTTAACTTGACATCACATTGGCAGATCTCCACAGATAAAAGATAACACCTGGAACATGAGCTTGAAATAGAACTTATGGTCTCTTCAAGTCATAATCTTCATATTTATCCTCATCCGGGTCCTGAATTGAAAAAACTATAACTTCTGCAACTACCCAAGAAAAAGAATGGGCATGAACTATTCAGTAGAACCAAAGTAGACACAAGCATAATGGGTCAGCTAGACAATCACATTGCTGAAATATTTAAGCATGTTGGGCCACAAATCATCCTTGATTACTTCTGCAACAAGACAACAACTTCCTATTAATTTTGCTTCAAATGAAAAACACAAAGTAGCAAACAAGATGACAGCCATCACATTGCCTATGCTCCATCATGATCACCACCCCTTATGATGCAACATGAGGAACCCTAAACCCATATTAAACTTATCAGACCGCACTATCACACCAGTCACTTCACAATGAGTGGAGTGCATAAACAAACTGGATATGCTCTGAAACTTGAACCACATTTTAAACAGAATAACTTTTTTTTTAAAGGTCAATCCTTGTCTCACATGACATGCAATTCAATCATACACCACATGTAAATGGTGTCCTCTATTCTCCTGGCAGATGAAGGTCCTTATCACCATTATCAGACCAGAAAAAGTGGCTTCAATGCAAGAGAAAGGGAATGTTGCACATCAAGCAGAGTTCACAATTAAAATAGAACATATCCAAAAGAACAAAGTTGCCACTTCAACAACACAAACCTGTAATCAACATGCAGCCCACTTATGTCCTTATTTATCCCCTTTTACACCATTTGTCAAATCCTGCCAATCTCCAGACTGTGAATCTTCAGCCATTCTAGCTAAACAGCCTACAAAATATATAGCATACGCCCCTTAACTGTCTAGACCACAAAGCTCAATGTTCCAACTCAACCCCTGTCAAACCTGGCACCTTTCAGTTTTGTATCTTCAAATAAGGGTTGGTGCTAAAGATCTGCACAACAGCACACCTGCATGAGCCTTAATTCACATAGTAGAAACCCTTGTGCAGATAGTACGAGATGATCAGGCTCACATAAATGTGGCACACAATGCATCAGCTTGGATCCCACATCCCCTGGAATTTCAGCAATGAGCCATCAGCACACCTCAAGATGGGCTAGGAATTGGAAAGGTGGTCATCAAAGGCAGCTGGAAAGAGGATCATGATGTGACATTCAAGGAAAAATCGGGTTTACAAGTGTCATCCTGACCTACGTGGGAGAGTGTGTAATCAACCTGATTAACATCCTCCAGAATAACAAACAATGCTGCTACACGTACTGCCAACATGCAACTCTTGATCATTCATGAATTGGACCACATAAGTAAGAGATCGCAAGTGTTGATCTAGTCATGTCTGTTGGGCCTGCAAGGTTTCAGAGGCACATGCAGAATGCCAATGTGGCCCTTGCTGCCTACCCAAACCACCTTCTCCTTGCTATGAGGTCAAATCTGGTGTTGAGATTGGCTTTGTGAACAAATAATCTATGCCATTTGGTAGTACAAGCATATGCCACAGCCTGAGAGCCTGGGGTAGTACGTCTTTCCTGACTGTGCAACTCCTCGAGTACAGAATTTCACATGTTATAGACAATGTGGAATTGACACAAGCTTTAATATAACTGTGCAGCAGTCATATCAGGTGTAATGATTGAGGGAAAAAGCACTCGCAAAGTTAATGCTGTACCCAGATTTAACATCCTTGGAAGTCCTCTACATCCAGGGAGTCCAGGTACTTGAATATCTGAAATGGAGCACATCCACCATCAACAACCTGATGCTACAATATCTTCATAAGTACTGAGAGTTCCTTGATACTTATGACGTCTTCTGGAAGTGATATCCTTCAGTCTTCAACTAGTGATGGATATGAGGCATCTTGTATAAACATGAAAAAGAGGAAACCCAACCCTAAAGAAAAGGGAAAATACAAGACCTCAACACAAAATTGAGGAGTGATTTGAACAACAGTAACAGTCATAAGAATTTTCATGGACCTTCAACAATTCCCGGCAATGGATGTAAGATAATGTCAAATATTAACCAATGCACTGAGTTTCTGTCACAGGTCTGGCTGTTACAATGTGAAGACATCTTACTTCTAACTGCACAAAGCAAACAACAAGACTGCAAACACTATGATCCATCAGGTACCATATGGAAATTCCACTTGCTGCTTGCATGTAGGTGAGAAAATGAATGTTACATGACATTCTATGGTATTCCTACAATGACATCTTTGTGACCACAGTAAGACAGAAAAAAAAACAATAAAAAGACCTGCCATTTCATCCTCACATGTCGGGAATTTACTGTGCACTGGGTGGCCCAAAAACTGCACATGACAATACACATGGGAAATCAACAACAGTTGCTCTACTTCAGTAGATATGCACTCCCAAATACCATGTTCTGGAAACTGCACTTAACTATAGCTGTGATATATCAACACTTAAACCAACTTCCATCCAAAGAAATCAATGGATATTTTGCATCATTACACAAAGTTCCTGGGGTTATAGACATATGTCTACAGACAGAGACACAAGTGCTAAACTGCTCGATACTCACTATTTACCTGAATAGGATTGCAAGATGATCTGATAAAGAGGAGTTCATATCTGACAACAGATCATTGAATAGGAAAGAGGAAACAGAACACTAAAGAACAGACAGCAATATTACATAATGTACCTGGGGTTTTAAGAAACAATAGCAGACATACCACAGTTAGCCAAGTTTCATGAATGTTGAGGATGATACCATTGTGTTTGTCATAGACAAGGGTGCCAGATTTCATTGTACTTCTGCTCCATCTCCAGAACCTTGTCACTTCACTCCTCATTCAGCTATTTACCCTTCATTGTATCAAGCTCTATCTGAACAGCCCCTGACTGTTCAGATGACTCCTTGACACAGTGTGGGAATACCATTTCATTATGTTTACAAGTGCAAAGCAATAAAGAACTCAATGGAGTGAGCCTAAGCAGGCAACCTACATTGTGCTAAAAGCTTACATGCAGCAAAAAGGGAGAGGCTGAACATCAGCATTTGCACACACACACACACACACACACACACACATATACACATATTTCAAGATATATATTCACAAAACAATTTGAAGGTAACGAATTGCGTCAATCCGAGCCAAACAAACATGACAAGGATGAGTGTGATCACTTGTGAGCATTCAAAATATGAAAGTAGAACATATTCTTATTCCATCAAATGAGCTTCTCAAAAATTTAGATGCATGTTTCTAATATGTCTATCTACTATTGTTGTTGTTGTTGTTGTTATAGGCCCTTCTATGGACCAATGATCCCTATGCTCCTTTTGAGGGGAGGGTCCAAGCAAAGCACTTGCAAATATGTCATTTGAAGAGAAGGATTTGACTAGGTAGTGACTTTGGCCCCTTTACACTAGAGCTTGAAAGCCCATGACCATCCAAATAAAAAGTCTCTAATTGAAGGAAAAGGCTTGTCAAGGTACAAGTTCACTTTACACAAAGGCAAAGGTATAGGAGAAGGCTCCATGTTGTTATAGGCCCTTCCAGATTTGAGATTTTAGCATGAGGTAAGGCCTCATGCTAAAATCTCAAATCCGAAAGGGTCTACTTTAGAAACCTTCACATGTGTCTCTAAGTCCCATGAGTTTTTCGAAAAAAATTATGTCTTCTCTACTCTATCTTGTTGCCTTAAAGGCAAAAGCTCTAAAGAGGGAAGCCTACGAGGCCTTTGAGCGAAATGTATGAGGTTGTGTCTTCCCCCCTTACTCTTCACTTCTTTTGCTTCATTTTGACTATTTCTACATGCAAAAAAAATTCATCCGACATTGTTTTGTACTAAGAAATGTTAATTTTTAGGAATGTGTTTTAGTGCAAATACCTACAAGGTTGGTTTGTAGTTTTGGTAGGAAGTGCCAAAAAATTAGCACATTGACATTACAAGGTGCTTCACAAATCACCTTCATCCTACTCTCAATTGTCTAGTTGAAAACATGATTGTGAAAACTAGCTAAGCATTGGCCCACTTCTTGGCCTATTAATAAGGTTGGCCCATTGACCCCATTGTTTTGATGAGTTAAACCTAAATGGTGAAAGATTGATGATGTGTAATTTAAAACGTCTCCAATTGGATGTAACTAACTATGATTAATTATTTATAAAATGATTGTTAATTTTTAGAGTTGAAACAGAAGGTGATTTCCAACAAGATGGGTTGAAATGTTGGTATCACATGGATGGAAGAAGCATTGGTTCTATGATAATATAGCATTACAACACATTGTGTACTTTTCAGCCATACCCAAAAATGATTCTTGTTTTTTTCAATTATATTTATAACTACATAATCACATAATTTATTTAATGGTATTGACATGGCACGTAACATCATTGTGTAGGCAGTATGATGACTTGTTGATTTTTTGGTAATTTTTTTTTTCAATTTGTGTTAATATATTTTTGTGATGTGGAATTAGTTAATTGAAAATATCATTAACTTTTGCAATTAACAACAACTCAATTTTTTGTGATGATGACATGACATGCCATGTGGCAACAATGTCTTGCAATTATAGTTAACATCATTACTTATGACACTAATTTTTATGAATAATAATTTATTAATTAGTCAAAAGTGTCATTGACTTTTGCAACTAATAATAATTCAATATCTCACGATGATGGTGTGGCATGTCATATGATAATAAAGTGTCACAAGTTATGACTATATAATCAAGATCATGATTCATGATCTACTATAGGTTTTTAGTTATCAAATAATGCATTGACACATGGCATGACAAGAAAAATCCCAAAACTTACAAATGTGTTATTGTGACCAATACAATCAGATGACAAGTGGTAAAAACAAGTAGTCATAATATTGTGATTAATAGTGAAATTTTTCATCTTTAAATGAATAAATATCAAATACAACCTTGATGCATAGGTGCAACATAACACAATACATGCAATTGTTAAATGCATGTTGCAACTATAAATCCCTAGTTATTAAATAATACATTAACACATGGCAAAACAAGGAAGCCCTGAAACCTATATATGCATTGTTATAACCAGTAAAATGATTATGAAGGGTAATAACATGTAATCCCCATTTTGTGACCAACAATGAATGTTTATAATTTGAAATGATAAAATCTCATATATAACCTTGACACATGGGTGAAATAGAACATTGTATATGTGACTACTAGATGAATATTGTAACTTTAAATCCTTGGTTATTAAATAATAACATTGCATTATAAAAAATCTTGTCATTTGCAACCACCTTTTATATGACTAAATGTCATTTGCAATTATGAATAATTATTTATGCCATTATTTTTTAAGTTTAAATAACTTTGGTCTTCCCTACCACTAAATTGTGATTATAACCTATTTCATCCTTTCAATGAGTTTATTTCTCATGGTGTGTTTGTACTTTTTACAACATTGTATATACATTTATTTGCATAAACAACCAATGTAATACCATCACAATTATATTAGGTTCTTAGTACCTACCTACCTAATAGGTACTTATTAGATACTTACCTACTGTTAGAAAAATTAATGTTTGTGATTGGTTTTCACAATTAATTCTTAGTCACAAACAATGGATGAACTTTTCCATTGTAAAATACACATATGTCAACCATATACACATATTCCATATGTGTTCCTATGATAATACTTACAACTATGATGCAACTATAACATGCACCAACACATGACAACCAAATAATTGTTCACTAGATGACACGTGGCAATGTTTAGGTTATTCATTACATTTGAAATAATTATTAATAAAAAAATTCCCATTGTCAAATCAAGGTCAATTAGATTGCATCATGTAGTAACCCAATTATAGTTGTTTCTGCAACAACCTACTTGTGTAAAGCTAGCCTACATTTAAGCCATTTACAATAGGTCACTTAACCATAGGTGTAACCTAGGTGGCCTAGGTTACCTAGCCTAGTTAAGGGCTAAGTATTTATGATAGGTCAAATGGCACCTAAGATAAGCCTAGGAGACCTGGCCAAAGGTTTAATCTAAATAAGTCTAGATGTGAAGACATTTTTTTTTAAATCCTATTAAAGTGGAGCCTCTTTGATTAGTTCTTCCCATATGGAAATTGATAAATTTGAATGTGATTAGGGCACTTAATCAACTTATTTATATAATTCACAAACTTGAAGGATTGGACAAACAATATCGGATTAAATTTTGGTTACAACTTAGTCACAACATCACATCCTAATCACAACTACTATCTATTCAATATTGCTACCTAGCCTACTTACTTGATAGCTCAAATTCCTACTAGGTGTCTTAAGTGCCTACAATAACCTCTAAATACTTATTTAAGTAGCCTAGGTATGGCCTACTAAGAACCTAGTAGGTAGTAAGTACACAAATGTCTTAATGCATACCTACCCACTAGGTAGCCTAGGTACTACATAACCTAAATACCTACCTAGCAAGTACCTATCTACTAAGTACTAGATGGTAGGTATTAAATACTTGTTTATAGGTACATAATAGGTCATTCCTAGGAACCTACCTAATAGGTCATACATGGGTACATATAATAGGCCATACCTACCTATTATGTATATATTAAGTATTTAGGGTGTGTATTAGGTGTGTATTACTAGTTGTACCCACCTATTAAGTATTGAAATTAGGTACTTATTAAATACCCAAGGAGTTCTACCTAGGTATGTATTAAGACATTCGTACTTACTACCTAAATAGGTACCTAAGACATCACCTAATAGGAACCTAAGCTACTTAATAAATAGGCTAGGTAATAGTAGATAGTAGTTCTAACTAGGTTGTGATGTTGCAATTAATTTGCAACTAAAATTTTATCCCATATTGTTTGTCTATTATTTCAAGTTTACAAATTATATTAGTTAGGTGCATTAATCGCATTCAAATTTATCAATTGCCATATGGAACAACCCAATAAAAAAGGTTCCACCCTAAAAACTAAATTCAAAATAAAATAAGATTTTGAAATAAAAGGTATTAACACCTAGACCTACCTACCTAGCTTAGCCTAGCCTATGTAATGAGGGTTTTTTGGCTCATAGAAATTACTATTTTGAAGATGAAAAGGACATTCTAAACCACAAAAATTACTATTTTGAAGAAGAAAAGGGCATAGGAACATTGAGGTAGATAATCATCCCAAAAATACACTAAAAAAATGAAGAACTTTATAGCTTCTCAATTATGTAAAATGTGTCTCAATAACTTGGAATATTTCCAATTTTAATTTAATCCTTACAAGTTTGAACCAGCCTGTCATTTGTTTTGTGAAATTGCCATTAATTAGCTATATTTTCAACTATTAAATATCAAGGTAAGATTGTTATAGCTAAAATATTTGCAAGAATCCAAAAAAATCCTTGCATTTTGGGGTACACAACTATTCATACCATTATTTCCAAATTTAGACAAGGTATTTCAAAATAAATAGTCAATATGAAAAACTTTAAAATTCATTAGAGAATGAAGGTATAAAAGAGCACAATGAAACCTTTGTACAAGATGCATAAAGAGAGGATGAAACTCCAAGAAATTAGGGGGAATGAAGTAGCAACTAGGCTCAAAAACTTGGGCTACTTTAGGTTATGCCACAAATTGTCCCTTTCACTCTACAAAATCATGCCATACACCAAACTTTGTTAATGATTGATAATCTTCCAACAATCCCCAAGTTCGTTGTAATTGAAAAAACCCCAAATCACAAATCCCCAACTTATAAAACATGAGTGAATGAAAATTGGAATGATTAGTCCCTAAAGTTACCATGATGGCCATGAACATGTGTGCTAAACTCAATTTGGCAGTTCATCATTTTGGAATTCTTACAACTTCTTTAAAGGACCAACTCAATGGAAAGATTAGATATTGGAAGTATGGAAAGGATGCAACATTACGTACAAAAAAAAATCACAAGTTGTTAATTGGGTGTTAGAGATGCAACACATTGGTTTATCCATATCATTTGAACAACTTAGGTTTAAGGTTGTAAAAATAACATAAAAGGAAACAATGCCATTTACAAATGGTGATCTTCGGCAAAACAAATGGAAGTGGTTCAAAGTAAAACATGTTCAATTGATTTTGAAAGTGATTAAAGGTGAGTAAAACCAAAGGATAAATGCAAACAATTAGACTATGGAAATGTGAATGGATGAAAAATAAACATTAAATGCAATGCGAATAATGTTTCATGGTCCAAGGGAATTCATGTCAACCTACTTATTTGAAATGAGTTTGACATGAACTATGTTAAACCACCATAAAATTCCCGGAATTTCGGGAACTTAGGACAAAATGACATTTGGGTGTAGGCTTCGTGGCTAGGCACAAAGAATATTATAAGGGGGAAGGTGGCTTCTCCCAAGTTTGGGTTGTGGTGAGTTTTGTGAGTTTGTGTACGCTCGTAACTTATTTATGCATCAAAAGTGCTACAACTATGCACTAACCAACTTATTGTTTGGTTTATGCATGCTTGTGTGAATAGTTGATTCGCTTGTCACTTGTCCTAATCCCTATCCTAGAACTTTAGTACGTCCCTTTTACTCCAAAGTGCTGCAAACTAAAAAAACTCATCCCAACTCCTTATCCTTCCATTGTTTTCACCTTTGGATTTGCATTTGAGTCTTATGAGAAGTTTGGGGGTGGTATTAGAACTTCGATAAAGCTTGATCCACCTATTGGGAAGTTTTGATGGCACCAAAAAAGTCCTGTAAGCTAGTACAAAAGACCATGGTGGAAGAACCCACCCAAGACCTAGATGTTCCATTCAAGACCATTAAGGAGGAGGAATAAAAGGATTTTGAAAAATAGGAAGACTATGACAACTGTAATGATCATGAAAATGAAGAAGAACAACCAACCACAATCCTTTTCACTCCAGAACAATTAGAGGTTTTATTTAAAATGAATAGGCCCGATTTCACTGAATTGGTTGAAGCCTTCAAAGGGGGATCATTTAAAAGTGTAAGATTCAAGCCCACAAGGCTTGGGAATTTTGATGGGGTTTGAGATCGGAAGGTTGTGGATGCTTGGCTTGTGAAAATGGAAGATTACCTTCATGCCACTAAAATTGGGCGACATTCGGCCATGAAAATTGCCCAATCTTACTTAAAAGGCTATGCTTCAACATGGTGGAGGCCAATGAGGCAAAAAGAAGGGAAAACCCATGGCTACAATGGGAATTTTTCAAGGAACGCATTGAGTTGGAATTCATTCCAAAAAAATCTAACTACATTTCAAGGTGCAAATTTCCTGACCTTGTGAATGTGACAAATGACAATTTGTGCCAATATGTGAGGGTGTATTCCAAACTCATGTTTGGATCCGGCATATGCATGAGTTAGACTAGGTGTGCCATTTTGTGATGGGGCCCCTGACTTGGGCCAAATGCAAGTTTGAAGAAAATTGGCTCGTCTCATTGTATGAAGCCATCATGAAAATGGAAGTTTTTTTAGATGTGGGATGGGGTGAAAAGTCTGGGTTCAAGAAGGAAAATAAATTCCCTCACAAGCAGGCACACCATGAAGGGGAATGGAACTAAGGGCCAAACATTTCAAAAGGGGAAGAACCCAAATTTAATCAAAGCACATTTACACCAAAATTATGTTCAATAACCCAAATTGCCTTCACTAATTACCAGACATAATTGATGTCCATATCAACTACCATGGACATCAATTAAAACATTGTTTTGCTACCACAACATTTGAATTTTCCTAAAGATCAATTATGGGATAGTAAAACAACAATGAAAGATAACTATGCATTTTTCCAAAAAGTAGGAGGGCAATGATGTTCATAAAGAAACATAATGGATGACTTTTTAAATATTTACTTTATTTTTATGATTATTACCATAATACCTTTTAAGATTTAATAGTAATTAAATTATTTTGAATATATATATTTTTATGGTTATTTCCATAATAAAAACTTTAATTTAATTATTATTATATTATTTGGATATTTATATTTATATTTTATTTTCATGATTACTACCATATATTTTTTAGATTCATTAGTAATTAGATTTTTTTGGAAATGTCAAACTTTTTGGAAATCATTTTTTTGAAATGTTGAAAATTTTAAATTATAGAGGGAAAAATATTAAAATTGGTGGAAACTTATGAGCTTATTGTTTCATGTGTTAATCCACCATTGTAAAGCAAGTATCAAACAATTGAAGAAAAAAAATCTATCTCATATTTTGTGGAACATTATGTCTTTTCATTTTTGCAAAAAAGAAAAAAGATTGTAGAATATTTTATTATATTA
>Ga0209208_10002151_pt1 | contig 28188 bp, 25 predicted proteins | sample S1TSphfallax_3_FD_187694 | JGI IMG/M metagenome (GOLD analysis project Ga0209208, IMG submission 187694) | Host-associated microbial communities from peat moss isolated from Minnesota, USA - S1T2_Fd - Sphagnum fallax MG (SPAdes) (version 2) | ecosystem: Host-associated > Plants > Peat moss >...
CAAAATAATAATTTGGAATTCAATTTTCAATTTTCAAGTCAAATAATTTCTTAAAATTTAAATTTAGAACTTCAGAATTCAAATATCAAATTTCAAGTTCAAATAAAAGTATTTAAAATCAAAATGTCGATTTTTAGACTCAATATTGTTTTTTGAATTGAAATACTGATTTTTAGATTTGAAAATAATAATGTAGAAATCAAATATTAATTTTTAGATCAAATAAGTTTTTTGAATTTAAATAAAAATTTCCAGAATTGAATTGTCAATTTTCAGAGTCAAATAAAAATATTTAAAATTGAAATGTCCATTAATTTTAGACTCAATTAATAATTTTCAGACTAGAAGTATTAATTTTGAGAATCCAAAATAATAATTTGGAATTAAAATTTCAGGTTCAAATCAAATGATTATTTTAAAATTTAAATGAAAAAATTTCAGGGTTGAAATATAAATTTTAATATTTATATTAAAATATTCAAAATTAAAATGTCCATTTTTACAAACAATTATAATTTTCTGAATTGAAATACTAATTTTTGGATTCGAAAATATTAGTGTAGAATTCAAATATCAAATTTTAGATCAAATAAGCCTTTTTAAACTTAAATTGAAAATATCATGTTCAAATCCAAAATCTAAAATTCAAATAATGTTTTAAACAATTGAAATAACAATTTTCAGATTTGAATAAAAGATTCAAAGGTCAAATATTAATTTTGAATAGTATACATATGTATGCATATTATATATAATTTTAGTATGTACATTAAAATACACCCCTATGTCATTGTAGAATACCTTTAAGATGTAACTAAATTTGGTGACTATTGCAACTAATGGGACATATCAACCTATTAATGGATGAAAATAACTGTAAAATCAATCCAACCAATAGGATGAAATTTCTATTAGTTACATCATAGTTGAAATTTGATCTTGTAGTTGCAATATTCTCAAATCTAGTCACAAATGACTACAAATCGCATGTAGTCATAAATGGACTGGTTACATTTTGGCTGATTTCTACTAGTGTATGTGACTTAGATCATTTTGATGTAATTATAGGAAACACATTTTTGGATGCCTACGAAATAAACATCTTCCGTAATGGAGTTCGTGCCAAGTGTGGTTTTAAGTTAATGAACTTAAATGTGGATTACAATTTTACTTGGTAAAAATGGGAGTGAACTTAGTTACTTCAATTAATGAATTGGAGTCACCTAGTTTTCTTGCTTTGATGTCTTTGAGAGTATGCCAAGGGGAGTTTAAGCCACAAGTGACAAAACAACCCCCTACTTTTATTTTGGATTCATTCAATAAATATTTGGAGGTTATAGCAAATGAACTCCATGATGCCCTTCCACTTTATAAAGAGGTTGACTATAAAAAGTGGTGCCTCGATTGGCCCTACCATCCAATGTCGCAACCTTAGCCTTGGGCTCGTGACCAAAGCAAGGGCTTGCAAGGGTGCTGGCCAAGAGGGAAGCCCAGGAGTCACATTTCATGTTCCTAAGAGTGTGAGGGAATGAACCCTCACATTCCCAACTGAGCTCCCACTTTGGGAGTTGGAGTGCAGGGGGAATGCGACACACCATTGAAAAGCTCTCAACAAGAGCTACAAATTTGCTTAAGACCTCATCCCAATCGAAGGTCTGAGCAAAGAGTTATAGTCCCGCAAAGTTGCGGGAGTCCAAACCGTGGTAGTTTCGAGACTCCTCCTTGGGAGTTATGGGACAAAAAGCCATTCGGATGTGGGTGCCATGGAAAGGTGCAGAAAACACTATATGGGGGAAGGTGGTGGCTTCCCCCGAATCCAGGCCGTGGTGAGTCTTGTGAGTCCATAGTTGCCCGTGGCTTGTCCTAGCACTAAAGGTGTTTTAGAATATGAACTAACCAACTTGTTGGTTGGTTTGGTGTAGGTTCGAATAAGTAACTAAAGCTTGTCACTTTTCCTAGTCCCATCCTGGAGTTTTAGCACGCCCCTCTACCCCTTTTAGTGCTGAGAGCTGGGAGTGTGCCCCAAGTTCCTCACAATTCCGCTGTTTGAGTAACTCAAACCCATCTTGGATCTAACTAGGAACTTGGGAGCACGTCACAGACCCAAGGCTAGGGTTATAGCACCTTTCCAATGGCATGCAAGTGGAACAAAGCGACATAAAAATGGTGCCAAGGTGTAAAGGGGTGTGAGATTCACACTTCTAGATATCACCAATAATCTAAAATGTATTCACCCAAAAATATCAAACTTGCATTTTTCTTGGCAAGATCGAAAACACATGTTGGGTCATTTTTAACCACATATACCACAACCAAGGAAAAAGGAAGTTTATAAAAAAGTTTAACCCACCAATCTTCTACAACATGTGTAATGACTGATACATGAAGGAATTTTGGGGGAACTTAAACAATCAATGTTATATTCTTATTAAATTGAAGATGAATCACAAGCAATGCATCTACATGTCACACATGGTGTAGAAAGCTCATAATGTCATTGAGGAATACCAATTTCATTTGAATTACAAAGTATTGGCAAGAATAACACATTGTGGAATCAAACTTGAACCATCATACTCCTTCCTACTGAAGAAAAAAACCATTGAACAATTTTTTTAAATCAATGCTATTACATGGGTTGGGTATCTCTTATGGGGGTTGGTTGAACCTTAATCCATTTAAGGATGCTTTCTAATGCATGGAGGAGGATATTGCATGTTTTTTTATGGTGATTACAATATTCATGTAGATAGATTTCCCTTACCTAGGAATTGGATGTGGGACTCATGGATATGCATAAAAAATAATGAAAAATTCTCATGTGCACTTTGATGGCATGGTGTTCTTGTTGCATTAAGGGTTTGTTGTTTTTTTAAAATTTTGTATTGACATACATAAATGGTGTATCTAAATATTGGTTTTTGCATGAAACTAGGGGTTTTTTCTAACATAAGCCCATGGTTTTATCTTGCCTAGGTTTGCAATCTTTGATTATGTAGGGCTATATGAGATACAAAAACATGTGGTACAATGATAAGAGCTATGTATAACCATAGATTCAACAATCCCAAGTTAATGCTAGGGATTTTTCCTAGGCAAAAGAAGGCAAAAGTAACCTAGAAAACAATCTATTATGGTTTGTTTCCATTAGGTAGTACTACCAATACCTTCTAAAGTCTAAAATAAAGCCTTGAAATATAAACAAATTATTAAGGTCGTCTAGTAAATTATTTCAAGTTTGAAAATAAAAAGATAATAGGACCAGAAAGTGAAAAACAACAATTTCATAAGTAGGAACTTGGAATAATATTTTTAATATATTCCATCCATGTCAAAGGGTATATGCTCCGACACACATCAAATTATTCTTCCATGTCATCAACAAATTTGTGTGGCTTTGCTTGCCATGTGGAATTCCATGGCTCTAAATTGCAGTAATTAAATGACTCCCATATCTTTCATACATTATATTAGATATTAGGCATGATATTTAATTGTTTAATTTGTTGACATGATTTTTTTGTTGTTTTGACTACATAATAAAAGACCTTTTTGATCATCCTGAAATCATGTGAGGCTTGGCAAATGCGGGTTCCATATTCTCTTTCTATATTGATTTATTGTGATTATAACTAAATCAAGGAATGACAACAAATGGAATTTGAACCAAAGGTCTAAGGTCGAAAGTGTAATGAAATATAAAAGTCCTATTGGTTTGATGCCATAAAATGGGCACATAACATGTAGATGAAGATTCTTTAAAAAATGGCACCAACCAAGATTAAAAGTTATAAGGGCAATCAAGTAGTTTAGACTTAAATAACAAACATGAATAAAACTTCATGATATGGATAACCAAGATCCAAGCTAAGGGTCAAGGCATAATGGAATTTATGATGCACCCCCAAGTTCTTTGTTAGACTCAAAAGAGTCCAACTATGTTAAAGAGCGGAAATAGTTGGAACTTGGTGTCGCTCCTAGCTTCTAGCACTAAAGGGGGTGAGAAGGACGTGTTGAAAGCTCCGGGATTAGATTAGGAAGAGGCACAACTTATTTAGTTACTCGGTCCTGCATCAAAACCAACCACAAGTTGGTTAATTCACCTTTGGAAACACTCTTGGTGTTAGGACAAGCCACGGGCAACACGTACTCACTTAACTCACCACGGCCCGAACTCAGGGGAAGCCACCACCTTCCCCCATATAATGTTCTTTGCGTTGCTCCGCCGCACCCGCATTCGAATGGCTTTCAATCCCGAGACTCCCAAGGAGAAGTCCCAAAATTGTCCCGGATTGGACTCCTGGGACTTTGGGAGCTCATAACTCCCCACTCAGACCTCTGATTGGGATGAGGTCTAAAACAAACTTGTAGCTCTCCTCAAGAGCTTTCCAAGGATGTGTCGCACTCCACCTACACACACCGCAGTCGAGTCGATTCTTGACTTTTAGTGGTCGGGAGTCAAACTGCTAGTTTGACCCCCCAGCCTTTCTTTCGACCATAATGTGTGCTACAGATGTCCGAATGGTTCATGTGAGATCATTTTCGACATCTACATTTCAAGACCTTTTCAACGGTATTAAAAAAACCTCAAGGCAAGGTGTTTTGACCCCTGTAATTGAGCTCTGAAATTTTGGTAGTCCTGGAGGACTCCAAGTTCCCACTTTTGGGAGTGCGAGTCTCATCTTCACACTTGCCTCAAAGTGGGGTTGCGATAATTAATCACTTTAAATCAAAGGAAAATACTTAATCATCTTATGTTTCTTGGTAGATTGTAAATGAAAACCTCCTAATATGGACGATATTTGATGTTAAATTTTATATTGAACATGAAAAAACACTTGATTACTCATAGGATTTAAGACAACATTTGCAAATAGAGTTCGTGATTGTTTAGACATTTATAGTTATTGTGGGCTTTAAAGTTATTTTTCCATTTGTAAACATTTTAAAATCACTAATCCCATGCAAAACAATCCAATATGCTTTCATGATAACAATAAATGGACAAATTGACACCTATAAAAATCTTAGCATGTGGAGATGTTTGGAAATAGATTATTTTACACATCAAATTTGGTTTTTTTGTGAGTTTCAAAGGATCAATCAAAGTAACCTAGTTTTGAGTTCATTTGCAACATGTCACAATATCCATATCCATGACATTCTTGTTAAACACAACTAGACTTGGACTTATATTCATTTGTAAAAGAGTTTTTTTGAAGAATGTAAATGTAAACTTCTAAACAAAGGTTGGATATTGGGCATCTTCTAATCATTTGTAGGAATAGAAGATATATGGGATGGTGATAAAAATGTTTATTTTGGAGTTTCTAAATAGCTTGGACAACCTCATGGAAACCACCCATTTTAACATTTTAAAATGCAATTTCATTAGCAATGCGATTACATACTCAAATTCAAGTGGATAGAAAAATAAGAAAATCAATTTTACAACATTAATGGCCAAAAAAGTTATGAATACAAAGGATAATCCATATGAATCACATATATTTTCTTATAACAAAAAGATGCACTAGTCAATACGTAATAAACCTTGTCTTACTACATCGTTAATTGATGTCACAACTAGCAAGCAAACTAAACCTTATAATGTGGTGTTAACAAACACACTTGGTAGCTTCTAAGTTGCAATTTATTTTCAAGTATAATTTTATAGATAGTTATCAGCATATAGATTTTTTTTTACATGGGTGACTTCTAGACATTGTCGTTTTAGTTTCAATTCTTAGATTTCGACTTTTGTCACGATTGATGTCTTTAACTCATTAGTTTATTCTTCGTCTTCATTGCTTATAATATTGATCAATATTTTATTTTAACAATTTTTTTTCATTGCTTTCAACCTATTTTCTACTCCTTTTGCTTTTCAAAGTATGAAGGTTGAAATCGTCTACAAAGTATTCTATTAAATCTTTCATTGCATTTGAATGATAAGATGAAGACAAAAAAATTCTAGGCTTTTTAGCGGAGTAAAAAACTCTTCATGTATATTTTTTTTAAAGATGTTTCTCCCAATATCATATCCTTGTTAAGAAATGACAATGCATAGTTCGTGGGTTTCCCATCATTGTGATTTGTTTCTTCATGACATGTATTAAACCTTTACAATGTTACACATTCACACATTTATTGTCCCTATAGAATTTTTATTTATTTTCACATTGAACGATGTTTCAAAAAATCCATAAATTACATGAAGAATTTAGCAATTATATCTACCATTTTTTGCTATGAAATCAATATCAATATCCATGCATAGTTGCTTACATTATGTGGGCACATGGTTTAGGTTGTAGATGTTTGATTAAAGAACTCGCTCCAACCTCTCAAGCAAAGGAAATTGTCTTTGGTTGCAAGTTTCAAGATTATGTCAACACATATTGTCTTTGTTACTTCCTAGAGTTCTTTGGAACATATTATTGTATGAAAAACAATTTTTTTTATGTTCAACATTGAACGACTTTTGTTTTTGTTGGCACAAATAAGGGTTTGGTTTTAGTCACTTTCGTTACTCTCAATAGTTTTTAGTGTTCAAATTTTTCTTTCATTATATATTTATGACATATTTGGTTTACTTTAACTTTTTTTTACTATATTTAAATAAAACTATTGTTGAATATGCATTGAACTTATCAATTGATAGGTTTGAAGTCATTTTTAGCTTGTTATATAAATGGTCCAAGCTCATTAAAACTAATTGTAATTTTTATTCAATTGACCTTCATGAAAAATAAATGAAACATACTTACACACCCATACACATTTTGCACTAGGTAAAAACATTTTATTGTTGTGAATGCATTACATGGTCGTGCTTAGGACAATCTTCTTTATCTCCCAAAATCTATCACCTTTCTCTTTGTTCATCATTGACTTTTTCGATTGATTTTACCATGGTTAAGTATCCAGTTGTTTAAAATATCAATAATGTCATGAAAGTATGTTCCAAACATATTGAATAAAGCTAAATTCCATCGATGTTTAATTCACATCATCAGAACCCATTTTTGACCTTGGTGTACCCAATGGCATGGTTTCCTCCTAATCCATCATTACGTTTTTTGGGCATGTTAGTGAGTTTGGTTCTTCCACCTTGCAAATGCTAATAATATTGGTCAGCAACATTGAAATGATAATTTATTAATGATAATTAATGGTTATTTTATTAATGGTTATTGATGGATATTGGTGCTTATTAATGGTTATTATGTCGCAACCCTAGCTTTGGGCTCGCGACCAAGGCAAAGGGGTTGCAAGGGTACGGGCCAAAGGGAAGCCCGAGAGGGAAGCCCGAGAGTCCCATCAGAAACTCCCGGGAGTGTAGGAGAATGTGAGGGAGTGAGCCTTCACACTCCCAAGGCAACTCCCACTTTGGGAGAGGGAGTCCCAATGGACTCCCAAAACTTTAGAGACCGATTTGAGGGGACAAAACTCAATTGCTTGTGGCGTTCTTTATATCATTGGAAAGCTCTTGGAACGTAGATGCCTAAAATGAGCTCGCATTGCTCATTTGAACATCTGAAACACAAGTTATGACCAAAAGAAGGGGCCGGGAGTCGAACTGTCAGTTTGACTCTTGACCAGAAAAAGTCGGGAATCGACCCGATTTACTTGGCTGCAGATGGCGTGCCACATACTGTTGGAAAGCTCTCGACGAGAGCTACAAATTTTCTTTGGATCGCACTTCGATCCGAGGTCTGCTCGTAAAGTTATGGGGCTCCAATCCCGGGAATCCCGTGAGAGAAAAGCCATTTGGATGTGGGCCCCGTGGAGAGGTGCAGAGTATACTATAAGGGGGAAGGTGGTGGCTTCCCCCAAGTTTGGGCCATGGTGAGTCTTGTGTGTCCGTGTTGCCCGTGGCTCGTCCTAGCACCAAAGGTGTTCCAACTATGCACTAACCACTTTGTGTGGCTTGTGTGCAGGCCCGTGTGAGTGAATAAGCTTGTCAATTCTTCCTAGTCACATCCCGGAGCTCCAACACGCCCCTCTACCCCCTCAAAGTGTTGTGAGCTAGGGAGCGCATCCCGACTCCCTTTTCCGCTGTCTTTCACTTGGACTCACATTTGAGTCCTTCAAGGAGTTGGGAGTACGTCATATTATATTAATGGCTATTAGTGGCTATTATATTAATGGGTATTGGTGAATTTTTTTAATTAGATATTGGTGGTTATTAATGACTATTATATTAAAGGTTATTGATTAATATTGTATTATGAATATTGGTGGTTATTGATGGTTATTTTATTAATGGTTATCAGTGGTTATTGTATTATAAGTTATTGTTGGTTATTATATGTTATATTACAACTATTGGTGATTATTTTATTATAAATTATTGTTGGATATTTTAAATTATAATATCATAGGATATTGGTAGTTATTATATTGTTGGATATTTAAATTTTTTCATAATTCTTTATTTTATATTCCAAGTTATTTTACCTTAGGTCATTATATTGTATTTTAGATTATTTTAAGTTATTATACTTAACATAAAGTAAAATGACCTTGAATAACTTAAAGTATAACTTGAAATAACATATATTAATTTAAAATAAAATAACCTAAGGTATATATTAAAGTTAGTTGAATAATTTAATTTATAATAACTTAAAATCTTATAATAAACTAGTTAAAATATCTTAAGGTAAAATAATGTATAATAATTTAGGGTGCAATAAATTATAATAGCCTATAATAACATAAAATATAAGTTATAATAACTAAAATAGCTTAAAATAATATAGGGTATATCATAAAGTAGCATAAATAGAATATTCAAAAAATATATATAAACCTATTTACTACAATAAATTATAATAGTGAATTATGTTAATTAGCAATGAAACATGATGTTTACATAGTGATATTATGATGAAATAACTTCATCAAGGTGAAATTAGTAAAATGCAATGAACTTATGTCACTTTTTAAGGTCCCATAGTGATTTAGGCTAGCAAATTGCACCCCACTTTTGTAATAGAGAATCAACATGTTATCATGTAATTTCTCTAACTTAGATAGTCACTCGATTAAAACTTTAACAAGTTGTGAATTTTTGTTTTCATTAGGTCTAGATGGTAACAAATATTTTGTAGGCAATAATGGATGTAATCAATACACAAGTTGAAATGGGGTATGACTTATTCCAACTTTGTAGGCGGTTTGATATGAGAATATAAATGTGGACATGTGTTCATCCCAATCATTTTTGTTTTCATTAACCAATTTGGTTAGTAAGGTTCTAAGAACCTTGTTTATAGATTCAACCTATCCATTTCCTTGTGGATAATAAACAATACAATTGGTATGTCTAAGGATAAAATTGTTGATAAGGTATCTGATCACATCATTGAAGAAATGGGTACTTTAATTGGTCAGTCACAATTGTTAATGGACATCCAAATTTCATAAGAATATGTTCATACAAAAACTTGGTGGTTATTGCAATAATGTTGGTGTTGAATGCTCGTGCTTCCACCCACTTTGTTACATAGTCAATGGCCACTAAAATATATTGAATTCTTAACATTTTGCTTGTAGGTTTAACATGTCCAATAAAAATCCAATCCCCATTTTTTAAATGGTTTTTCAAGTAAAATAACAATTAATTTGGCCAAATTTTATGTCAATAGGTTACTTATTCTTTGGCATTGATCACAGGTTCAACAATATTCATGAACATTTTAATTCATTGTTGGCCACCAATAACTACCATCCAGGATCTTTTTCACAACAATGTTAAAAGATAAATGTCTTCTTGCAACTCCTCCATGCAATTCTTGCAAAATTTTGGATACCTATTATCATTGCAAAACTTGACAAAACCTATTATATTGTCCAAATCTATATAGTACTCCTTCTTGAAGCACAAATGGTTAGCTCTTTGGGTTGAATATTATCTTTGGGATGTAATAAACCTTTTTGGCATCATTCCTTCTAATAAATACTCATAAACATTCTGTAACCACTTAGGTTGTAAAATGAACAAGTGAGCATCATAGGTTTGATCAGATATTCAAACAAGTTCAGTTTAATTGGGTAATCTACTCAATGCATATGCCATTAGATGTGATTTACCAAGTTTGTATACAATCATGAAACCATATTCCAAAAATAGTAATAACCATCTAACCAACCTGCTAGAAACATGTGGCTTGTTAACTATATACATTAAAACCATATGGTCTACATAAAATGTGAACATGTTGCTTAATAAGTAATTCCTAAATTTGTGTAAGGCATAAACCATGGCTAAAGCCTCTCTCTATGTAGTAGTGTAATTTCTTTCAACATAATTAAACAATATTGATGAATATATAATAGGTTAATCTATTTGACCTATTAGGTTTTGGGCAAATATTGCCCCTATTGCTAGTTAAGATGCATTAGTATGAACACGGAATTCTAGTTCATGGTTAAGACTGATGAGTATAAGAGCTTGAATGTATCGATTTTTGATGTTTCCCAAGCAATTTAACATTTAGCAATCCATTCGAACTTTTTTATTTTTCTAAATAACTTGGTGATTAATGCCATAATAGATGCAAAATTTATAATGAAACATTTATAAAACTATGCCATTCCATTGGAGACTTGAATTTCCTTAGGTGTTTTGGGTATGGTCATTTTGATTAAAGCTTCTATCTTCTTATGATCATGGGTCTTTCCTTCTTTGGAGATTATGAATCTTAAAAAAATTCCAGAACACACCATAAATGTACATTTTTTTGGATTCAAACTATTGTCATACTCTTTACATTTTAGAATACACTTTTTAAGTTTTTGTAAATGAGTGGACAAGTCATTGAAAATAATAAAATCATCTAAAAAAATCATCATGAATACACCAATGTATTCACAGAAAGCTTTGGTGACTACCCTTTGATAGGTGGGTGGTTCATTTTTGACCCCAAAAGGCATTACAACCCAACAAAAGCCCCCCAATTAGTTACAAAGGCAATTTTGTATTGGTCCTCTAGTGCTATGGAAATCTAATGGTATCCAATAAAACCATCCAAAAATGTATAAACCTCATGTCCATCTATAATGTTAATAACCTTGTCAATAAAAGTTAATGGGTATGGGTCTTTTTTAGTATTAACATTAAGCTTCCTAAAGTCCACACAAATTCTCAGTTTCCCATATTTCTTAAGCATTACAACTATAGGTGATGGCCAAGTAGCCTCTTCAATAGGTTCAATAAAACTTACAACAAGCAATTTGTCAATGTTTTGTTGACAATAATTACATAGTTAGGATTCAACTGGTACTTTGCTTAATGAGTAGGTGGTATCAATGGGTCCAACTCAATTTGATGTTGAACTATCTCATGTCATATGCCCTTCAAGTCTTTGTAAATCCATGTAAAGATGTTTTTGAACTCTTTTAGCGACTCAATTAGTTGGTAACTAACAATAGGTTCTAAATCAACATTGATTTTAACATGTTGCAAGTTTTATTCAGAACCTAAGTTGATCTTGGTTAATTGCTCTTTTTTGGTGATAGTCCATCCAACAATGTGAAGATTTTGAACTCTTATTCGAGTAGGCATTTCGTTAATCTCCGTTTATCTTATTTCAGGTTGGAAAAAAGTCTTTGGTAAATGTTGTTTGAAAGTATCAAGGGGTATAACTATTTGAACATGTAATACATATACTAATTCAACATGTATATAAGATGAAATAGTTAGTACATATACATGTTCAACATGTATATAAGACAAAACATGTAGTACAAATACAGGTTTAACATGTACATATACTTGTTCAACTAGGTTCAAACTTGCTAATGTAATCAAATTAACATGTCGCTCTAACCTAGTTCATATAAGGACAACTGTGGTTCCTATTGAAAATAGTCCTAGTTTTGTAGCAAACATCAAATCCTCTTTTTCATCAAATATTCCAAAATGGAAATCATAACAAACTAACACTTTTGGATGCTTAATTGGCACTCCAAGTTTCTTGGTAACATGTCTAGTTTTGATTGTATTGGTTCTTTGTAGAGTGATAGTATTATTGCTCCAATCATGAAACACTTTAACATCCCTTAGCCAAGGACGCCCTAACAACATAGAATTGCTAAAGTTTAACACACTACTTTGTATTATAGTAAAAGTTAATGTGTAAGGAATTCCATGAACAAGAATTTTAATATCTTTTATTTAGACCTAAAGGTTTGAAAATGATTTGATCAACCATGCTTAAATTATAAGGTGTTGGTTTTGGTTTTGACAAACCTAATTGCACATTTAGTTTTTTCATAATGATATTAGTCCCAAAACCACCAACCAAGCACATTTTCAATAAAGTTTTTCCCTACTTGAATATGTATCACTACCACTTGATGATCCATGGCAATTGAAGCAATTGCAAGTTCTAATAAAGCAAATTTTGATGGTACTAGGTTAAAAATGTAGCATTTTATATCAAGGATCACTCGCAACAATTGACCTAAATTCAATTTATACTTGGTCTCCACGACTTGCTTAAAAATCTCCTTCAAAATCTCCTTTAAATTTCTCTTTATTGTAACATGTTTTGAAATCACAAGTTGTTGGTTTGCATCATCGATTCAATTGTTTTCAATCGGTTGAGTTGTAGTAGAATTATCAGGCAATCCAACCCAATCACTTTGCAATGATTCATCATTGATGATAGTGGTTTGTTTATCAATCCCACCATGTTGTAATAAATGAATATCGTAGACATTTTTCTTATTGCCAATCTTTCATTCCTTTGATTTTAACTAGCTCCTTTTCTTTAAACACATGTTGTTTTGGTTGTTGACTATGAATGTTAATAGCAGTTACTAAATTGATTGGCACATTGTCAATTTGAGGTGGTTTAGGTGTTGTCATAACATTAAAACTAACAAATTTGGTTATAAACATGTTTTGTACCTCAATCTTTAAAGGACATTCTTAAAATTTATGTTATGCATTAAAATAAATTATATAGGGATAACGAACATGTATTCTTCTTGATTTGACAAGTTGGGTTTTAGTTTTTAGTACTTATTTTGTAGATTTAACTATGGTGATTGGTACAACTAGTATTTTCTTTCTTATTATGACAAGTTTCTAATGAATGACTTGTTTTACTACAGTTAGTAAAAATTAATGTTGGTTTGGTTATAACAAGTACTATAGGTATGACTAATGTATTAGCCTTTGGTGTGGTTAATAAAACATTGTAATTCTAACTAAGAGGTCCATTTTCCTCACATACTACAACTTCCTTATGTTCAATCAAGACATCTCTCTTCATACTTATAATTGCTATCTCATGTAAGGTAATAAGCATGCCCTAAAAATAATGATGAAAAAAAATCTATTACTTTAACTTGTAAACAATTTGCTAGTTTCAATAGGCATTCATAGTAAACCTCAACATGTTTGGCGGTTTGTTGTTATATGTTTCTCAATTGCATGTAAATCTCTTCATAATTTTTTACAGTTTTGAATTGTTTACAAAATGTTTGTTCCAATTCTTCAAAAGTGTAGTTTGGATTGTCTTGAACATAATTTTCTCCCCATTCAAAGATATTGTCCCTTAAAGTGAAACTAAACAAATTAATGATGTCATCTTCTATTATTTCACCATTAATTTTAATGGTCTTTTTTAATATTCTGATGTGAGCATTAGGATCAATGTTTTTAACATAGTTTGGATATTGTAACATTTTATATGGCAACTTGATTGCTAGTTATGGTACAGGTTGCACAACAAGTGGTTGATACCATGGTGGTGTAAACATGTGTGGGTCAAGTGCTAGCCATCCAAAAGATCCAACAAGTGGATTAAAAGGTGGTCCTCCAAATGAATCTCCTCCGACTGAACTTCCTCTAGGTGAGTCTTTAAGTTGTCCTCTTTTCGGTGGTTGGTGAATAGAAGCTCTCAGTACATAAGTTGGTAAATTAGTAGTAACATATACATTGGTTCAAAATGGGGTAGTAACAAGTTGAACACGTTGAACCACTATAGGAAACTAATTTCCAACTTAGTATGGTGTATATTTTGGTGGCACAACAAGTTGTACATGTACTGGGTACACATTCCTAGGTACATAGCATGTATAAATTGTAAAGATTGAAGAATCAAGTCCTTTTATTCTAGTTGGATATGCTAGATACAAACTAGGATCTAAAGGCATAAAAAAGGGTATGACATTATACCACATTGGATAAATTGAAGTAGGTAACACTAGTTTTGCCTAGTATAATTGATGTAACAAGTTGTGACCAAGTTGTTTTACAATTAATAGGTATTGTTGTATGACCTATATTATGATTCATGGCTTGACTTCCTAATATAGACATATTGGGTACTACTATTGTAGTGGTTGGAAGAATAGGTTTATGAATATTCATCACTTCCTCCCTTAATAACTACCTTAATCTATCATCAACAAATGGGTAGGGGTTGAACATGTGTCCCACTTGTTGACAATATGAATAGGTTACAATTCCAACACCTTGGTTTCCTCCTAAAACCAATATGTGATGTGGAACTTGTGATCTTTCACCTGGACAAGATACTAATATGATAGGCCAAGTGCCTTCTAGATATGTAACTCCTTGCTAAACAATTGTGGGTGTTGCTTGGGGTTCAACATGTTCTAAATGTGGTATATAAATTGATTAATTGGAAGGTCTTTAACCAATGTGACGTAGTTGCTCCAACCTATTGAGTAGGTGAAGTCATCCCATCTTTGAATTAGTGGGTACCAAATTAGTATTGGTGTTTGGTGGGTGGTTTTGAAAACCAATAGATGTTGTAATTGGTGTAAATGCATCAGTTTTAGGTAAATTATAACCTAGGGTTGCAAATCACTGTGGTTGTCATGCAAAGACAACTTCATTAAAGGATTAAATAGGTTCATGATTGTCATCATGATAAACATTCATTGCCTTCACCTGAGTTATTTTTCATGGTGTTTATTGATGAATGGTTGAGAGCATTGTTGGGATTCTTTGCTTAATCGGTTCTACTACATTTTGATTTGATTCATTAGTTTTTCCCTACTATGCTACAACTATGTTTAACACATTCACAAGTTCATTTCTCATAAGTTACACTTATTGTTCATCTTGCTCTTGTGCAAGTTCTAGAACAAGTTTATGTGTGACCTATTCTAATTATTTTCTAAAACTTCTAGTGACTACTCTTGACACTTCTAGAAATTAACGGGTTTTAAAAGAGCCTTTTCATTATTTTTTAACATAATTTTTTTAGAATGACCCTTCCCAACAATCAAGAATTTATAAAAAAACTTCGTTTATAGATTAGGCGCCTATTTTACTTCAAAAAATTTACACTAACCTTACCCTATTCCTAATGTTTTCAAACTAAATCAATAAACAATAACTTAAATCCTAAAAATTACACAAAAATAAACAAAACATGAAACAAATCAGAATTTCAAGCGTGATTGCCTTTCAAAATTAAATCTATAAAAATTATTGAATCTAACCAGATATTATGAACATGATTACATTTGAATTCTTATCCATTGCGTGGTCACCAAATGTTAACAAGTTTTTATGTTCCCTTTAAGGTTTTTTCCAACTTTTTAATTTCCAGCAACATGTTCCTTAAACAGTAATAGGTACATGCAAAAAATAACAAAACTTAAACTAACATGTACACAAATTATTGAAAGCTTGAAGAAAGTTGCCTAAAAAAAATAATGAGTCATGTTCCAAAATGAAAAAATGGAACACAAAATCAAAAGTCTCCTCAAACAAGTCTATCCTCCTAGTTTTATAATAGTTAATTAAAAAATGCAATAGTCATAACTGACTATTAAAACAATCATTAGCCAATACTTAAACTAACAACCCATTTTTTTTAATTTTAAAAACACCTTGTTTTGCCACCTATTCAACTACATGTTCTACCACCTATTTTGCAAACTACCGATTGACTAACTTGTCAACTTGCCTATTAACCTATAATACCTATTAGATTTAGTAACTAGTTAGGTTAAATAATAGGTTGATTCACTTATTAAGTTTAAGAACATGCTTAAATCTATAACCTATTAAATCACATGTTACTAATTATGGGTAACAATGATTGACCACCAATAATTGACATCATGATCTTCCTCCCAATGTTGTCCAAAAACAAATGCCCTCCTACAACTCTTCCATGTGGTTCTTGCGACATTGTGGGTACATGTTTTAGTTGTAAAATTTGATGAAACTTGTTGTGTTGTCCAAATCAATACAATACTCCTTTTTGAACTTCAAATAATTTATCTTTTTAGGTTAAAAAACTATATTTGTGAAGCAGTAAATCTTTTTGGCATCTCCCTTTAACATGCACTCATAAACATTATGTAACCATTTAGGTTGCAATGTGAACAAATGAACATCATAGGTTTGATTATGTATTCCAACAAGTTTAGTTTTGTTAGGTTAACTGCTTAATGCATTTCCAATTAAATGTGATTTACCAAGATTGTACACAATTTTGAAATCATACTCCAAGAGCAACAATAACCACCTAACTAATTTGCTAGAAACCTATGGCTTATTAACTAAATGTACTAAGGCCATATGATCAACATAAAACACAAATATATTACCTAACAAGTAATGTCTAAGCTTGTGTAAGGCATAGACCATAGCTAAATCCTCTTTTTATGTAACAATTTTTTTTTTTAGTGGAGTTCGATTGATCAAACTCACTAGTTAGGTTTTGGGCAAGTATTTCCCTTACTACTAGTTGGGATGCATCAGTATGGACATGAAATTCTAATTCTCACTTAGGACTAATGAAAATGGGAGCTTGAATATATCGGTTTTTCGTTTCCTCCCAAGTGGTTCAACATTCAACCATCCATTCAAATGCCTTAGTTTTCTTGAATAATTTTGTGATAAATGGGGTTCATTTTTGGAATCACAATAGTAATTTTGCAAGGTGTTTTGTGTTTAAATGTTTATAGTGACTAATTTAATTTTAAATACATTAAATGATGACTCGTTCTAAACTTCCTTGTGATTATTGTGAGTGTTGTATATGCTTAAAATGAACCATTAGATAGTGCATACACCCAATGCCATAATTGAGACAAAATTCTTAACAAAGCAATAGAATTGGGCCACTTCATTAAACAATTGAACCTCTTGAAATGTTTTAGGTATTGGCATTTTAACTATGGTGTTTCTTTTTTTAGGATGATGTGTTTTTCCTTCTTTGGAAACTACAAATCCCAAAATAATTCTAGATAGACAATAAATGCAATTTTTTTTGGATTCAAACTAATTTTACATTCTCTAGGAAACACTCTCCGAGCTTGTTGATATGGGTGGATAGGTCATTAAAAATAATAAAATTATCTACAAAAATCTTCATGAATACATCAATGTATTCATTGTTGTAACCCTAATATTGGGTTCGCAACTAAGTGTGAAATGCAAGGGCCCATGAAGGTGAAAGTGTGTTTAAGTGTGAAACACACTTTCACAAATGGGGGAGAGTACAAAGGATGAAGCCCAATGACTTTCAAGTGCATTCCCATTTTGGGAATCGCACTTGTATGGAGTTGTGAATGTTTAGAAACTTGGTTGGAAAGGCAAACAAGCACCAAATTGGGCCCCCAAGACACCATTAGAAATGTCTTAAAGTTGAAATGCTTAAAGTGCCCTCACATGGTTCATTTAGACCTGATTTGCATGAATTATGATAAAAAGAAAGGGCAAGAGTCAAATTGAAAATTTGACTCTCGACCACAAACCCTTTGAAATCAATGGTCAAATGAAGTCTAATTAAAAGGTGCTATACACCCTTGGAAATATCTATATATATGTTTCCCTTGCACGATAAAAAAAAATTAATTTGAGAAAGATATGAGTGTCCAAAGTTTTGAAACAACATGAATCCCAAGGAAAAGTGACATTTGGATGTAGTCTTTGTGAAGAGGCACATAGTATACTATAAGGAGGGGATTGGTCCTCCTCCTAAAGGTTGCAGGCCATGTAAAGCTTATGCTTGAAATTGTCCTTACTAAGTTCGTCGCGCCACTTCCATTCAACTTGCACTAACCGCCCCCTTTTCTTGGTTGTGCAAGTTGACCTCATCTTGAACTTTTGTTTTTGAGTTCTCCCTAGTCTTGTCACGAAACCCTAGCACACCCTCTTGACCCCAAAGTGTTATGAGTTAGGGAATGTGCCCCAACTCTCTTCTTATTCCATTATTTCACTATGGGACCTATTTTTTGGTCTCTTCAAGAGTTTGAGGGTGTGTCATTAATGGAAAGCCTTGGTGATTATTTTTTAATAAGTAAGTGGTTCATTTTTTATCCCAAAAGGTATCATGATTACCCATATGGAAGCCCCCCAATTAGTAAAAAAAATAATTTTGTATTAATCTTGAGTGCCATGGAAATTTGATGGTATCCAAAGAAACCATCTAAATACATATAAATCTTATGTCCAACTACATTGTTATAAGCTCGTGAAAAAATGTTTTGGAATCAACTTCAAACTCATGTGTTCTATCAAGAAATCCATGGCATGTGTAAACATTGCCCAATTATAATCTTCCATATCCTTTTTGGAAATATTTATAGTTTGTTTTATTAATGTAAGATTTTTTTTTGTCTATCTTCACATTTGCCCATCCCCATGTTGCCCATTCATACGTTTTGCCAAAAGCCTTTTTTCCATTTTGTTCCCCATGTTCTAATTTATACAAAGGCCGAAGGGGGATTAACCGCGTGTCAATTTTTAAATATTCCAAGGGTTTTGTTGTCATTTCACATATTTTAATTAGGACACCTGAAATTAACATATATTTAATCATAAATTCCAAGGTGTTTGGTGTGGCAATTGGTGTTAAAAAAAATGTCATTGTAAAATAAAAGCTAATTGATTACAAACACATGTTAGAGGTAGAAAGGATGCATCTAGGCAGTATGGGTGGAAGGTCCAAATTCTTTAAAGAATATCAAAATATTGTTTTAATGTAACGCACCCCCAAATTCCTCAAGAGACCCAAAGGTGGGTCCCATAATAAACATAGAATAAGAAGATAATTGGGGCATGTTCCTTAGTTCACAACACTTCAGGGTTAGGAGCGCATGTTGGGGCTCCAGGATGGGACTAAGACGCACTCACAAGCGAGAGTTCAAGATGAAATCGACCTACACAATCAAGAAAAGAAGGCAATTAGTGCAAGTTGAATGGAAATGGTGTGGTGGAATTAATAGGGACAACCTCAAGCACAAGCTTTACACAGCTTGCAACCTTTGGGAGGAGGCACCACTCCCTCCCTATAATATATTATGTGCTTCTCCATGGGGACCATATCCAATTGTCACTTTTCCATGAGATTCCTAAATGGGAATCCCAAAATTAGGACTCATGTTATCCCAAAACTTTGGACGTTCATATCTTTCTCAAATCAAGTTTATTTTGACATTGCAAGGACAATATCTTATAGTTTTTAAAATTATCTTTCCAATGGTGTATAACATGCTCCAATCAGACCTCATTTGACCCCTACTTTGAAGGGAATTATGGTCGAAAGTCAAATTCCCATTTTGATTCCCGCCCCTTCTTTTGATCATAACTTATGCAAATTAAGTCTAAATGAACAATGTGAGGGGACTTTAAACATTTAATTTTCAAGAACTTTCTAATGGTACCCTTGAAGCCCAATTTGGTGTTTTTTTCCCTTCCAACCAAGGCTTTAAACATTCACAACTCTTACATGAGTGCAACTCCCAAAGTGGGAGTGCACTTGGGAGTCATTGGGCTTCATCCCTTACATTCCCCCCCCATTTGTGAAAGTGTGTTTCACACCTAAACACACTCTCATCCTCATGGGCCCTTACACTTCACACTTTGTTGCAAACCCAATGTTAGGGTTATAACATAATGTCACCTTTTTTTTTACTCCTTTATGTAGTCCTATTTGAACATTTAAAAACACAAAATGGATGAAATTGATGGAATGTAGAATTCTAGTGGTCTAAAATATGGTACTCATAAAATATTTGACACATTTTGATTCATTAATATTGATGGGGATCAAAACATAAGACAAAAAATGACTCCATTAAGGACTACGTCCTTTTTGTCTTTAGTGGTACACCTTAAAGAATTTTGACCTTGGAAAAAATGTAAATTGAGGTATAGATCATGCAAATTAATAGTAGAGGAAGGAAATTTTTTATTTGATTGTACTAGTAGCAAGAATGGTTATAGATGCAAGCGGTTAAAAGAGAATGAAAATAAAAAATAACTTCAAATTGCATCGATAAAGTAAAGTATCATGGGCTACTTCATATTGTTTTAATTCCTAATGGGCACATGCCTCCTGGTGGTGACCATGTAGTGTTTGGATGGGCACATACCTTTTAGTGGGTCCATTGGTTTATATGCTAGTGAATTGGATTTAGTTTAACATTATATATTGTTTATGTGTTGCAAAATTTAGTATATTTCATATTAAAAATATATAAAATATGACTTGAACATTTCATGTGTTGATTTTTCAAAATAAACCAATGTAATTTTTTTCCATCCTATTTATTTTGTTCGATTTTTTGCTAAAAAAAGTTTCGAACATTCATGAAAAAGTTCGTCCATTCTCAATTATCATCCAAATTTTCATCCTTCAATATTTTTCATCCATGAACACATGGTAAAATATTCCTCCACATCACCAAATGTTTTGTCCCATGTATCAAATAATATTTTTGAAATATCTTGTTGATGTCATTAAGTATTCCAAAAAAAATTCATTCATGTTCACTTACCGTTCACGTTCGCACACTCACAAAATAACATCCCTACCACTAACACATAAGGTAGGTATAGGTTAAATCCAAATTACGCTACGATACAAAAACATGACATTGATAAATTATTAGCTAAAGGTTTCATACAACATGTGGAAGAGGATGTACATGGTTATCATCAATTGTGGTTATACCAAAGAAGAATGGGAAATTCAATTTGTGTGGATTTCAAAAAGCTAAATGAAACAACAAAAAAAGATCCTTTTCCATTACCATTCACATATGAGGTACTAAACAAAGTGGCAAGATGTGATGCAAATTATTTTTGGATGGATATTTAGGGTATCATAAAATATCCATAGATAAATACAATACAACATTTGTCACACGTTGGGGGGCGTTTATTTGGAGGGTGATGTTTCTTGGAAAGAAATATGGACCTCCAACATATCAGAAAACTATGAAAAAAACATTTAAAAAATATTTGGACAATTTCATGAAGATGTTCATGGTCAATTTCATAGTTTATAATGACATGGAGATGCGTTTGCAAAAGCTCATATTATGTTTTCAAAAGTGCAGGGAATATAATGTAAGTTTTAATCCGCAAAAATGTAATATTTTGGTAGTTTTTGGAATATTTTTGTACTTATTGTTCAAAAAAGGTAACTTGCCTAATTCAAAGAAATTATAGGCGATAGTGAACATGCATGTACCATAGAATTCATTGCATATTCAACTATTCAATGGCATGGCATAGTTTTACAAATGTTTTATCAAAAACTTTACAACGATTATGGCTATAATTACTAAGTTCATAAGGAAAACTATATTATTTTTTCTAAACAAAGGAGTGTTAAAAAGCTTAGAAGCTTATAAAGTAAAAATACATTGAAACATTGATTTTAATACCACCGAAGTGGGATGTGGAATTATGTGTTCACATAAATGCATCATTATTGGTTGGGGGGGCTTTACTAACATAAAATATAAAGGGAAAGAATGATCAACTGTTAACATGGTTTTTCTATTCCCATTAAGGTTATTTTACCTCTGGATTTTCCAACAAGTTCTTAAAATAGCAACAAGTACATACAACACACAAAATAAAACTCAAACTACTACAAATCCTAAACAAACATGTACAGAAGTTGTTCAAGCTTGAAGGAAATAGGTTGAAAGAAAAATGATCCATGTTCCATAATTGAAGAATCAAACAAATAACCATGAATGAAATCCAAAAGTCCCTTCAGCAAGTTTGTCCTCCTAGTCTTATATTAGCCATTTCAAAATACAATAATCATAATTGACCATTATAAAGTCATTAGCCAATACCTAAATTAACAATCCAAAATTTCAAAAAAATACACCTTATTTAATTACCTATCTAACTATTGATTTTGTCAAGTATAGGTTTTACATATTACATGTTGACCGACTCATCAACCTGTCTTATTAACCCAATAACATTTGCTACCATGTTTAGTAATTGGTTAGGTTAAACAATAGGTTAAAACACCTATTAAGATCAACAACCTGCTTACATTATTAACCTATTAAGTCATTTGTTACTAAGTACGAATAACATTATCCCCTTTTGAAATTTACATTTTGTCCTCAATATGTTAGCTCAAAGTTCTAAGTTAGATTAGCTTTCAATAACTAATTGATTGACGACTTCTTCAACAAATTCAATACTTGCTACCTCCACAAGTTTAGCTTAACTCAAAATTTGAAGATTTGTTCACATTGCAATCTTTTGTCGATCACGTGTGTCTTCAAAGGTTGCTATGGGTGTGGAAAATACCTTCGAGGCATGTAGGGTATTAAATATCAAAGTAACCTCCATACCTATACCTATTTAATGTGGGGTCAAAGGTACATTAACAAATATGAATCCCAAATATTCTAATATATTATCTAATATAGTGAATGAAGGATTAATAGGTTCATTTTTCTTCTTGTCAGATCTCTCACTACCTTCCACAGGTAAACTAACATCAGTGGTCATTGAAACAAATATAGTAAAAGTTTGAACATGTAAGGGTATGATTTCTAAACTTGTTGCACCTCTTAGTGGATTGATTGGTTCAGTAACAAGTTGTACCACAGATGGCGTTGCTAGAACTTTACTATTGGTTTTAATTTCCCACAAACACAAAACTTGGGGGTTCATATTTGAAATCAGGGAAAACAATATGGTAGGCTTACGGTTTGAGTAGATATCTTTGTTCATTAGAGCAAACCAACTCCATATTATCTTAAATCTAATCCTATGTAAACTTTTAAATAGTTTGCCACCACTCTTTCCCCCTAAGGTTTTTTATTTCCCAAGGCTCGGTTCTACACCTTGAGCAAGGTATTTTCTGACAACAACTCCTCACACTCCTTCAACCTATTACTCATTCTAACATGTATAATGGGGTTAGTTTTGTTCAAGTGTACCTTGGTTGGTTAAGCTCAACATACTCTTGTTGCAAGTTCTCAGTTTTCCTAATAGTTTGTTCTACCTCATTCAATTTATTGGTCAAGTTTTGATTTTCATGCTGGACCCTATTCAATTGTCCTTTGATTGTGACCAATTCTCAGCATTGTTTTTAGCTTTAGACAATAAGTTTGTAGGTGGTTATGGGTCTTACATAGATTTTCCTTGACTTGCTCAAACTCAACTTTGAGGTTTGACAATTCTTACAATGTTCATTTTGAGCAACTTACTTTTAAAACATGTTAATTTGTTTTAGAGTTTTTGTAGAATGACTAGAAACTAGGACAACTTGAAAATTTAAAAACTAAAGGTTTTCTATTTGTACAAATTAAACTATAGGTTGAATAAGTTGGAATGATTTTGTAACTACAACTACAAGTTCTATAATGGAAACTACATGTTCAGCAAAAATAATAGGTTCAACTTGAATGTTGTTAATTACTTGATCTAGGTTGGGTTTAAGTTCTTCCTCAATGCTGCCCTGTGTAGCTATTGCATTAAGTTATTCTCCTCTTGCACCTCCAATATCATCTAAATAGGTTTGTTCCTCATCCTCTTTCGAATCGTTAATTGCCGGTGATAAAAAAGTAGTCTTGGACATCTTTCTTGTCGGCAAGGTAGCAAGTTCAGGGTTTAATGTCCCCCAATGTAGGCAAGTGCACGGATCTTAGTCAATGGGATTGACATGTGGGTAAAGGTGATGTTATAATCAAACATCTTGGTCTTCTATCTTTCAAGAACTACTCCTTGGTAACATGTTCAAGTGTAACATGTTGCTATTGTGCAACTTGGTGCTTTTGACTAGTTGGTGATACATGTTCTTATGGAGTTGATGTTTTTGGTGAAAGCACCTTGGATAAAGGGAACCACTTCCTAAACATAATGTCTAAGAGAGGTCATGAATAACAATTATCTACTTTAGTTTTGCTAGAAATCAAATTAGCTATTGTCTTTTTTAGACGTTCAGTTTAGCGAGTTAATCCAACTAGTAACTTGGTTAACACTACAGAACACCAGTTAATAGGTTGCCCCTTGTTAGCTAGGTCAAAAGTAATAGCAATCCGATTATTAAAATAAACTAACCTCTCCTTTGATATATAATTTGTAGAATAGTTGCAAATCTTGCATGAAATTCCCCTTTCATGTGCATTACACTCCACTATTCATTATCAACAAAAACATGTGGTCCTACAATTCTTTTTAAGGCAGTTTTGGCTTCCTCAAAGGTTGCATTAGCAACATCTATTGCTCCTTCTTTGGACATTCCAAGTTGCTCATGAGTTAATACCTAAATAATGAGAATTTATTGACAACATACTCGCCCTATAATTCTTCCATCTTTTGTTGCTTCCTAGGTTTGTAGGAAGTCTTATAACAATTCTTCTTTTGATGTTGTCCACTTTAGGTTGAATAGGTTTTCCAAATTGCCTCGTCTAGCCCCTTTAAGTTCGTTGGAGTCCATCTTCATCCATTGCAACATTTTTTGGCTTTCCTTCACTTTAGACATTAATTTATTTTTAACAAGTTTTTCAACATGTTCTTCTACGGGCGCTTTGTCTTTTTACTTCATCGTAGTTCTTGTTCAAGATCTTGGGCATTGAGGAATAATGCTAAAAATAGGTCCTTCTTCAGAAAGTTTTTGGATAAATGTTTTTCCATTGCTCACAAGTTGTTATATATTTTTTTCCTCCACATGTCTTGATGCATGAACTAATTGTAATTGTTGTTCAACAATAGGTTGTTGCAATTCCTCTCTTCCACATGTCTTGATCTAAAGATTGATTGTAATTGTTCCTCAATAACAAGTTGAGGTCCAATCTCCACTTCTTTTGAATTTAAAACAACAATAACATATGATGTTGGTTTTGTTATAGAAGTAGTGGTTATCTTTTAAAAGTTTTGTATTACTTCTAATTCTTCTTCCAATTCCTTATTTATTTGTTCTTGCTCAAAAAATCTAATATCTTATGTTGAAGGTGCGTGAAGCAAATGATTATACATAATCACTCTGGTTAATGGAACATGTTCCTTTCTTTCTTTCTCAATTTGTTCCATCCTAAAAACTTCAACTTTTCTTTCAACCTCCTCTCTTACTTCTCATTTTAGTCTCTTTACAACACTTTCACTCATGGCCCTTGCTAATATGAAGAAGAAAATGAAAACAAAAAAACATAATGAAAAATGCGATGATTCTTTACACTACTTCATGTAAAAATGACTATGCGGCTATGAAGGGACATAACTTGTAGGGTTTAAAATTCCTAAAAGGTAGACATCAATAAGTGCCTTTCCAAGCATGTTGTTTGGATCATTACTCACCACTACATTATTGTCTTGAACAAGTAGATTATGATAATGATGAACAAACACATATGTTGCCATGTGTTAATTGATTATTAACTAGTTCAAACCCTACAAGTTGAAAATCTTCATGTTCAACTAGTAATGGTATAGGTTCTTTGGCTTGAATAGGCTCAATAGTGATCAGGTCATCAAGTTTAACCAATACAGGTTGCAAGGTTTTGTCTTCAGTGAACTTATATGGCTTCAACTTGTTGATGTTGACAAGCATTTGGTTAGGATCAAATTTATCAATGGTGACAAGTAAACCACATTATTAGGCAAATAATTTTGTATCCAATAGGGTCCAAACCATTGCCTCTGAAATTTGGGAACATGTTTGGAAACATGTTTGGAAACCATAATACATAGTCCCCAAATTGAAACTTGGTTTCAATGAACCGGTTTTGTGACCACAATGATTTATTCCATTGGTTAGAAATAATTAAATCATGTGTAATCAACATGTTTTCTCGTAATTTTTTTTAACTCATATAGTCAACTAGTTAATACTCAAATAAGTTGTGGATCTATGTTGTCATTGGGTTTAGATGGTAACATATATTCTATAAATAATAATGGATGTAATCCATATATCGATTGAAAAGGGGTATGACTGGTTCCAACTTTGTAAGTGGTTTGATATGAAAAAAGGCTATGGACAAGTGTTCATCCCAATCATTTATATTTTCATTAACCAAGTTGGTTAATAAGGTTCCAAAAACCTTGTTTGTAGACTCATCCTATCCATTTCCTTATGGATAATAAACAATATAATTGGTTTAAGAATGAAATGGTCAATAAGGTATTTGATCACATTGTTCATAAAATGGGTACCTTGATCAATCACAATGGTCAATGGACATCCAAATTTCATAAGAATGTGTTCGTATAAAAACTTGGTGGCTATTGCAACAATATTGGTGTGGGGTTCTCATGCTTCCATCCCTTTTGTTACATAGTCAGTGGCTACTAAAATGTACCAATTGCTTGACAATCTACTTGTAAGTTTAATAGGTCCTATAAAATCCAATCCACATTTTTGAAATGGTTCTTCAAGTAATGTGGTAACCAATTTGGCCAAGTTTTCGGTCAACATGTTACTTATTCTTTGACATTGGTCATAGGTTCAATAATATTCATAAATGTCTTAATTCATCGTTAGCCACAAATAACCAACATCTAGGATCTTTCACACAATGGTATTAGAAAAGAAATGCCCTCTTACAACTCTTCCATGTAATTCTTCCAAAATCGTCACTCCTACAGTAGTGGGGTGCAATTTATTAGCCTAAATCATTATGGGACATTAAAAGTGAAATAACTTCGTTGCATTTTATTGATTTCACAATGTTGAAAGTTATTTCATTATGTAGACATCATGTTTCATTATTAGTTAACATAATTGACTATTATAATTGACTATAGTAAATAGTTTTATTTTTATGTTTTTTTAATAATCTATCTATGTACTTTATGATATACCTTATATTATTTTAAGCTACTTTAGTTATTCTAACTTTATTTTATGTCATTATAGGCTATTACAAATTATTTTATATACCTTAAATTATTATGCATTATTTTACCTTAAGGTATCTTAACTAGTTTATTATAAGCTTTTAAGTTATTCTAAATTAAATTATTCAACTAACTTTAGGTTATACCTTGGGTTATTCCTTAGGTTATTTTATTTTAAATTAATATATGTTATTTCAAGTTATACTTTAAGTTATTAAAGGTCATTATACTTTATGTTATTATAAATTATTTTATCATAAGTATATAACTTAAAATAATCTAAAACAAAATATAATGACTTAAGGTTAAAATAATTTATAATAGAAAATATTAACCTATGAAAAATAATTTTAAATACCTTACAATATAATAACATAAAATATCAAAAAATAATTTATAATATAATAACCATTAATAAAATAACCATCAATAGCCACCAACAAAAAACCACCAATGGTTTATAATGAAATAACCACCAATAGCCATTAATATAATAGTCATTAACAACCACTAATATCCACAATAGAATGTTCACCAATAATCATTAATAGAATAGCCACCAATAGCCATTAATATAATAACCATAAATAACAACTAATATGAAATAACAAATTATCCACCAATAGCCATTAATATAATAACCATAAATAACAACTAATATGTAATAACAAATTATCCATTAATAGCCATTAATATAATAGCCACCAATAGCTATGAATATAATACCCATTAATAGGCACCAATAACCATTAATAGAATAACCACCAATAGCCATGAATAGAATAACCACCAATAACCATTAATAGAGTAATCACCAATAGCCATTAATAGAATAACCACCAATAGCCATTAATAAAATAACCACCAATAGCCATTAATAAAATAACCACCAATAGCCATTAATAAAATAACCACCAATAGCGATTAATAGAATAATCACCAATAGCCATTAGTAGAATAATCACCAATAGCCATTAATAGAATAATCACCAATAGCCATTAATAGAATAATCACCAATAGCCATTAATAAAATAACCACCAATAGCCATTAATAGAATAATCA
>Ga0209208_10002152_pt1 | contig 28172 bp, 20 predicted proteins | sample S1TSphfallax_3_FD_187694 | JGI IMG/M metagenome (GOLD analysis project Ga0209208, IMG submission 187694) | Host-associated microbial communities from peat moss isolated from Minnesota, USA - S1T2_Fd - Sphagnum fallax MG (SPAdes) (version 2) | ecosystem: Host-associated > Plants > Peat moss >...
TAGTGTATTTCAAATCTATTTCAAACAAATTTTTGAGGTAAGATTGATGGGCAAAATCTAGAATGTTAATCATTTTTTACCACCTATTTCTTGACTACTTACATTTAGTTTTTTTAAAATTGAAATTTGGTTGAATAAATTACAAAAAGACCATAAGGAGGATTCATCATATTGCAACATTTGTTAAAAACCTTCTCACCTAAATATATAATTCTTCACGACCATTTTATGCCCATGCAAAGGCATAAATGGCCAAATGTGTTTAAGCATATCATTTGTCCTTGATTTGTGCAAATCAAAATAAAAATGAGGATCAACAATTTTACGCCTAGTAAGCCAACATAAAAGTACAAGCCTTGTTTTACATGGGGTGACTTTTGAGTTTTTTATTATCTCATATTCTTTCCAAAATAGGAATTTTTTCTTTTGTCTTCTAAGATTGTAAGCCCTACCTTGAATGTTAATGTAGAACTTAATCTTGACAACTTATATCCACTAAGGCAAAAAAGCCAACGGGTAGTAGGAGTTGTGAAAGAAGTACACTAACAAATGGACCACAATTGTTTAACATCTCAAGTTCGTATTTTATTGGGCACTTAACCACCTAGTTGTTATATTTACCAATTAAACAAAACATGGTTAGTAAAATAGGGCAAGGTAAAAAAAACATAAAAACACATAAAACATTGAAGAAAAAAAACCCTAACAATTAATTTATATTTATAATACAAGTTCAATTTCCAAAAAAAGGTGACGCAAAAAACTATTTCATGAATGCCACAAAATCCATTGATTCATAAGGAAGAATTATATTCATATAGTCAAAATTTCCTCCCAACAATTCTATTACCAAACAAAAAAGAAAAAATGTTACACATGATCAAGTTAAATTTACTTGCATGGGTTTAGGGGAGGATATTACAAGGTTCAAAAGGAAGTGTTAAAAAAAATTCAATTAGGTGTTTTAACACCTGATAGCAACAAGGAAGAGAATAATCACATCATTGGTTATAGACAAAGCATGATTGAATGTTTTGTCACTTGTAAAGCTATTAAATCCTTTCTAAAGGTGTAAAAGATGCATGACCCAAGAAATAAAGAGAGAATAATTGACAACATATGACCATGATTGACTATTAATTGATTACAACACCTAGACCCATGAAATGTGCACCATTATTGCTTACCCTGTGGAACCTTATTGATAACAAATTAACATCCAACACGTGAACTACCACCCATGGACCCATCTCCACGAAATGAACATGCTTTCACAAACCTCTTTTTTCACTCATATCAACAAATTTTACACATTAAAAAATCAAATTTGCAAGTTGTTAACCCTCGTATTTGAATAGTACAAAAAATTGGTTTTATGAGGTTGTTGCGAGGTTCATCCTTTTGGTTTAGACTTCAAAGTTTAAAACATTGCACTTACTACCACACGACCTTTATTGAATGCTTCAATTCCCACTTAATTCATTCCATTGTCAAGGTCCAATCACCACCTTGCATGCAAACTTGTTAAACACCCACCCAATGCTTCAACCACATGACAAATTTGTCTTTATATCATAAACATGTAAAATTATTCATAACTTACATTATTATAAACCACAACTTTCAAAGTTGTCCAACTTGACTACCCTATATGTTTTGACCAAAAAATTGGTCAACTTGTTCAGGAGCCCTAGTTGTTGAAATGACATGTCGTTTTTTATCAATTCAATTGATTAAATTAGCTTTTTTGATTATTTGTTCAAATGTGACATTTAATCAAATAAAAAAAAATTTGAATGCCTCTAATAAAAGAAGAAAAAGGTTTAATCAAATGGGACACTCAAATTTTTTTAAAACATAATTATAATTTCATAAATGTATTTATTAATTATTTATGGTTATTTTGACTACTCAACTTGACTTATGACAATTTGATTATTAATATAAATGGTAATCAAGATGAATAATAAATTAATTCGATAACTAGGTAATACCTAAATAGGTATGTGAATAGGTAAGTAAGTAAATAAGTACATGTCGATAAATAGGTAGGTATCTACCTAGCCTACCTACCTACCTAGGTGCCTATGCTATCTATTTAACTTATTTACCTAATCTATTTAGGTAGGTAAGATAAATAGAATGGCTAAGTAGACAAGTTCCTAACATAGGTAGGTAAGTAGGTTGGGCTAGGTAGGTAGGTAGGTAGGTAAACTACATAACCTACCCAACCTAAGTAACCTAGCCTTGGTATTTAGGGTAGGTAGTTATGTTAAATAGGTGTGTAGCCTAGGCTAGGTAGTTAAGTTAGGTAAGTAAATTATGTTAAGTAGGTAAATAGGCTAGGTGGTTAAGTAGGTAACTAGGTAAACTAAGTAGCTAAAGTAGGCTACTTAGCCTACAATAGGTAAATTAAGTTGCCTAAGTAGGTTAAAAGAAATGTTCATTATTTGTTGAATGTATTGTGCAACGGTTAAGGACTTGGTCTTTCAACATGGAGTTGAAAGGTTCAAGTCCTCACACTTGCACCCTATCTAATTAGGTTACCTAATTAAGATGGCTCATTAAGCCAAAAATAACCATCTTTAACCTATTCTAATGAGTCCTACATCTCCTTTACCCAATTTGCAAAATGCCCTCACTTTGACATTTTAAAAAATCACATCGTACACTAGCTAATTTGTTTGCAAATATGATCGTTATCAAATTATAAATCCTATTATTATCCCTTTTTTTTTGTCAAAAATATTGGTAGGTTGTTCCATCATGTTGTTATTACTGTTCATCACACTCCCAAGTATTCACCTAAACCATTCCCCCATGTGTTGCTATTGTTGTTCCTTTATGTTGTTGGTTGTTATTCTTGTTATATTGCATGTGTTTTAGTGAAGTACTACCTCCATAACCATCACCTTATAAGTGGTGCATTGGTGGTTTATTGTGTTGCTATTGACCTCCCACTACCAGGTACCCACCATCACCATCCCCCCATTTGTTGTTGGTGTTGTTGCTATTCCATTGCATTGTTAATGTTAATATTATTTTGTTTCATGTGCCATGGTGAGGTACTACCCTTGGCCAACACCTTGTGTAGGTTGTGGAACCCCTTTGCAATTGAAAACCAAAGAAAATAAATATTTTTATTTTTTTTAAATCCCTTTTTTGCTTTATGTTTTTTCACTTTTTTATTTCTATTTTTCTTCAAAAAGGATTTTTTTGTTTGATAACAATTTTGTTGTTTTTTTTGCAAGAATTTTCAAAGAAGTTCAATGTTAACAAAAACATATTCATCTTTTATTTGCATATTTTGCAGAAATAATTATGGTTTTTTTAAAATAATTTGTAAATACTTTTTTATATGCTTGCATTTTAGGTTATAGGGTAGGTTTTGTTGTTTTGGTTTATAATGCATTTGTTTGGTTTTTCTTCTCCATCTCAACACTACATTTTTTTATGAAAACTTAAATTGGCCCAATTTTTTGAAAATGAAAATATGATAAGTGAAAATACATGTGAAATGTTCATGAATGATGTCATGGAGGAAAAATGCTTGCAAGAATATGAAATAATCCCCAATATTCAAATAGAAAGTAATCAAAATCCAATGAAAGAAAACATTAAAAAAATTGCATTTTCAAAAACAATTTGGAAATTGTACAATATCAATTCTTTATGTTGGGCTTTGTTTTGTGTGAATGATAACAAAGATGTTAATGAGAAATGCCTTCAAACCATGAGATGTACAACACTAACACCAACAATGCAAAGGATTAACAACACCATTAACAATGTGATGGACTAACAACAACACCAACAATGTGATGGACTATCAATAACACTAGCAATGTGACAAATTAACAATAACACCAACAATGTAATGAAACAAAACCACTAGCAATGCAATGAACCAACAACACCACCAACAACGTGACAAATCAATAGCAACATTAACAATGCAATAGAGTTAAAACACTATTAGCAAAAAATTGCAAATTAATGTCAAAATTGTAGTTGTAAGGTAGTGAAATTTGTGTGAATATAATTTCTGATGATGAAAGTTAATGTTCCTAGTAGACATGAATGTATGGTTGATGATGGAAGTCTTTTGCAGACTTGTTTTCAATATTCAACATTTTTGCACCTATTATTGTTGACCAAATTCCTCTTTAATTGAATACTTTTGACATGTTAATACTTATACTACAAATCATGGTTTTTTTTTAATTCGCAAAATTGGTTTTAAAATATCAAATTGTAACATTTGTTAATTTGACCATTGAGTTGTATTGAACATGTAGATTTCAACATCTCCAAGTTGATTACTAATCAAAACAACATTTTTTTTATTATCAATGGTCATTTTATTATTCAAATCAACCAATCAACATGGTTAACTATAATTTGACTATGGCAACCAAAATGATCAAAATTGTAATTTAATTTGTAGGTAGGGCCTAGGCATGTAAACCTAGCCTAATTAGGCTAGGAATTTAGCCTAGAAACTAGGTAGTCTAACCTAATCATTTAACCTAATTTAGCCATTGTATTTTTTGTTACAATAGTCTAGTCTTGATTTGTAACCCTAAAACTCAAACAAGGAAAGGTTTAATAGTTCACAATACAACAAATGGAATAACAATATTGCATAAAATGTGAATGTAGACCACTTTATTATTGCAAAAATGTTTGAGGTGGAAAATAATAGTTTGTTGAAAGGAGAAGTGGATAAACAACTTGCCAAAAAAATCAAAATCCATCTTGTAGTCTAATTTTAATTTTTTTCCAACCAAAGATCCTGTCCAAAAAAATCATATGCAACAAAATTTGTTTCTTGAGGATGTAGGCTTGTTGATTGCTAGAAATCACCTACCCATGCAATTTGTGGAAAGTTTGTAGATGAAACCCTTATGTTTGCATGTGTCAAAAATTTGTCTTTCCTTCCAAAAAACAATCTTAACAAAAGATGCACCTTTAATTGGTGGAAAATATTAAACAATTGTATGTTTACAAGTTTGGCATAATGTAATTATACAATAACAAGCGTTGATCTTTGGATGTCAAAAGGTGTTCATGACGTATTTACCCTTGTGATTAACTTTTGGTAGTCAATTGGTAGCCAAAACATGTTACACTTGGTTTTTTTTAAGGCTATAAATGTTTCTAGGAAAACTTTGAACCTTGATTAAATTATAAAAGAGGTATAACTTGATAAAAAAGATTATTGTTCATGTGAAAGACAAGGGATCTAATTCAAATACAATGACTAATACATTAAAAAAGGTGTAAGTTGTGACATTCTAGGTTTGGAGGAGAATTATCAAGGTATTTGCTTTGGGTGTCCATTTTCCAAGGCCTATAAATATGCTACAATGGATGAAAAAGTTTGTAAAGACTTGACATATGTTTATATTAAGCATACACAAGCAAATGTGTAAAAGTATATAACTTGGCACAAAAAATATAAAAGGGTCAACATAAGTGGAACACACCATGTGTTGATGTGGTTTGGCCCCAAGGAATTTGAATATTTCAGTGAAAAGAAAACAGTTTCTTGATATGATGTATTGTTGCAATGAAATATATATATATAATAGTTTTTGTGAATCATTTCAATTGGTAGTAAATTATAAAAAATATTTTCTCTTTCACATATTTGCTAGCAAAATTATCTTTTTTCATGAAGCATTACAATTTTAAAAAGCAATTGCTCTTTCTTATAGCAAGCAAATTATTGTTAGGATGACTACACAAGTGCCTCCTCCTTTGACACAACACATTTCTCAAATCATTGTTGATGTCTTCTCCCCGATTGTGTCTATTTGTGTTCTCAATCAATCTAGAGGTCATTGGTTGTCAATTAAGTGATGCTTTAAATTTGAACATCTCCATTTGTTTGAAATTGAAAGAAGAAACAAATTTAGTTTCTTTTGATAATTTTATGGAAAAGGAGTTCATTATTGCTCTTGAATTAGTTTTTTGGATTATAACATCAAAAAAGAAGTTGTGGTGTTTTAGATTCTTTTTTCTTTAAAAAAAAAAGAAAAAGGTTCATAACATGTTGTGTTTGATGATGGATCATAGGTTTAAGAATTTACATTTAATATTTTCATTTATTGGCCTTGAGCAAGGTAAGACCATTGTTGAGGAATATGATAGAAAAACCTTGTATCCCATGCTGTTAAAATGTTGTCATGTCATTTGTATCCCTTGTCTAAAACTGCCATTGTTGACCAAGGTGTGGATGGATAGTAAACACAAATGAACCAATGAAAAAACTTGTCAATAGGGAATTTTTGATTTTTAGGAAGATTAAGGTGTATGTTAAAAATATCAAATGACTTTTTCAATGGTGGGAGAAATATGAATCTATGTACCTTATAGTTGGATTCCTTACCCATAAAATCTTAGGCATGTTAGTTTGCAAATTGGAATTGAAAGGATTTTTCCTTTGGCAAAAATATTTACTAATATTAAGAAATGTCATTTGCAATAAAAATAACTTAAATAAAAAAGATTTATGAACAAAAAATCATCCAATGACCCTAAGATTGGTTATAAACCCTTTTTTAGTTTAGTGGAATAATTAATTGAAGTTGTCATGGAGTTAGAGGAATTTCAAGGAACATTTGAAAATGATGAAATTTTGGAAATAAAGTTTATTGTAAAAAAATTGTATAATCTTTTCATCAATTTTTACACAAGTTTGGTTTTACTTTTTAATTATTTTCTAACTATGATTTTTTTTTAACCATGAATATAAATTTGAGATCTGAATTTATATTCATATCAATTGTTTCTACAATTGAATATGAAAATTGACTATTATCACATTTGTGAAAACCACCCTATTTAACAACTAACTTGATTCTTAAAATTCAAAAAAATCATACCCATATCAATTATCATAAATAAAGAAAATAAAATTATAAGAATTGGATCGATTTTTTCAAGTGTTGGGAAAAAGGAGATAACTACCTAACACTATTACACATTGTATATATGATTTTGGTCAACCATGTTTGGTTTTGTTAACAAGTTATTTGGAAATCACATATAACAATTACAATACAATTAGAATAAATGAAACAATAACCTAACCAAACTTAAGCTAATATTAATTAACTCTAGGGTATTATTAACTAATCATAATAATATTTTATTATTAATTAGACTATCATAATTAACAATGGCTACCATTTATAATTATATTAATCATTGATATAAATATTTGTATTATTATAGGCTAGGTTACCATAACCTAGTTTGACATAATTAAAAATTAATAGTAGTTGGCTTGAGGTATTATTCTAAGATTTTAACAATTTTATTATTATGATTATTTTTATTATTATCATACATTAGTATCTAGATTCCAAATTAATAGTTAATAGTATATAGACTATGTTAGGGTAGAATTACCCATCTTAAATCATTAGTCAATGATTAGATCTTCCTTGTTCCTTATTTGGTTTCAACAATTAAAAATGTCATGGGTGTGCTAAGTTAATATCTACTTTAACTATGTGAGTTTTAATGGTAAAAGAACAAGCATAAAAAAATGAATAAGATGAATGTGTTGAATTATAAAATGTGAATTAGGCCAGTGATTGAACATTGATCTCGCTTACTTTTGAAAACCATATCTTCCCCATTTTGTGTCTTTTTTTAGCAATTTAAATCGTTGTGGATGTGCCAAATCAAAGATTTAAAATACCTTTTGCATTTACACCTCACAAAAACCCTCACAAACCCACAATGTTATTATTCAAGACCCAAACACCTAATAGCACCTTTTGAAAAATTTAGACCTTACAAATCCATAATGGTTTCCCTTAAAACCTCACAAACCCACAATGTACTTTTTGAAAACCTTACACCTTACACCTTATAAACTCACAATTATATGAACTCAATCTCAATCTTTCAAGTTTATAAAACATATTTCAAATACTCAAATTGCACAAATATAGGTCAAAAATAATATTGACACAATATACTTAAGAAAAAACATTTTACATAAATAAACTCAATAAAAAAATATTTATGATTTTTTTGAGACTTGAACCCTATTTTTCAACCGTTCCCCTTTATAATTCCACATTGTTTTACAAAATTGTATGGCTCCAAAATATGCCAAGGTATTTATCATTTATCTCATTTGACCCATGCATTTTGATTTTTTTTAATGGCTTAGATTGCTTGGCCATCCATATTAATGTTGGTGTAATGGGGGAAATAAATGTTTTTTCATCTATATAACCAACATCATTGGACAAATATTGTAGTACCTTTTCAAGTTTGACATTGAAGTGTAGAATAATTAATTTAATTTTCAATTCTTAATTCGACTGTTAAAATTTGATTTCTAAAAATTTCAATACGCTATATTAAAATTATTATAACCAAATGCTTATAGAAGAAAATTTTTGTGTTTTTGTGGTTAGGTGGTTAGTAAGTTATTGCTGAAAGCTTACTCCCAAGGTTCAAGGAATCAAACTTCATCGGTTACATGTATTTTTAAAATTTTCAGCATAACTAACTATTAATATCCAAAAAAATTGACAAATTAGAAAATAATTTAATTTATGCTAAACTTGAAGAAGTACTACAATAAAGGTCAAACATTTCTTAATTGCCATGCCCAACACTATCCCAAAAAAGGTTGGGAGTTAGTTTTAATTATTGCCGTGTTCCCAAATTAGGGGTAAGTTGTACTTTCGTGCTCCTTGTCAAAGTTGTGAATTTTAGAAGTCTGACTACAATTTATATTACCAAACACACAAAGAGGGTGTCATTTGAATTCAAAAGCCTTGAATAAATGGATGAAAAAAATTCTACTGACAAAATGGATGTTGTTTATGGCAAAAAAATGAAAAGGAACATGGTGATGGCCTACCTATCCATGAAAATATGAATGTATGGTTCAATCATATAACTACGGACACCATATCATTAAAACCATTTAGAGAATTATGGAAGGGAACAAAGGAAATGAACATTTTTGTGATGCAACAATTGATAAAAATTTATTCATATCTTGGACCCTTTTATGACATGTAAAAACAAAAATTCAAATTCAATAAGAATTTCAAGATTTTTGTAATCTTTAATTGGTTTATAACTTTTGGTTATAGGTTTTAATTTTCTTATAACAAAGGCATGTGAAAGGCATGCATTATGTTTCAAAATAAACCAAACAAATCATGGATGTTTTTTCTTGATCCTTTTAAATAATCCAAACAACAAAAAAACAAAATGTTTCATGTGCCCCAACAATTTTGACAACATTTGTTGAATCCTTTTCCAATTTTGTTTCCAACTTTGAGAACATCCAACCATAATTTAGATGTAGATTTCAAGTTAGCATGCAAAATTTTATTTATAGTGAACATGTTTCACACTATTTGAAATGCCATCCCTTTCCACTCAAACACTCAATGTGTGTGTGTGTGCAAAAGAGAGAGAAACATTGCATTGAATGGCTTGTTTGCATTATAATCATCTATTCCAAAGTTTAATGAGAGTTTACCAATGTATGTTGAATAAATGACACAATAATTGGCAACAATACAACTAAAATCATTCAAACTAATTAATGAGGATTTGAGTTAGAATCAAGAAAAATTGCAAATGTTTTTCAATGGGTGTTGTGATCATGTGCATATATACATGTGCTAGGTTGTGTAGGTTATGAAAGAAATGGATAGAACAATCATCTTTTCCCCCTTTGATAATATCATTGTTGGTCAACACATCTTCTAAAGCGTCCAAGCATGGTAAATTAGACCAAAAAGTATGTCCACCTAAAATCCCAATTTTCTACAAAAACAAAAGAAAATAAATGGGAAAGTTTTTTATCTTTCATTTTGAAAACATCTATGCCTCCATTGGGTTTATGGTAAGTTGAAGATAAAGTTTGAAGAACTTCAGTATAATAAAAGTAGGTAACAAGTAGGATTGAAATTGATTGGTAAATATTTTTTTCAAACCTACTTTTACCCTACAAGCTAGATATATATTTTTAGAATGTGAAAAAGATGAAAAGCTTCAATTACATTTTAGGGCCCCATTAATTTGATTTTGTTTTAAATTTAATATTTCATCTACTTACAACCTATTTAAAGGCTATAAAGTAGATTGTGAACTTTGCTTGAATTCCCATAAATCTACTTAAACCTACTTTAAACACGTGATCTTTAGCTAAAGTTTTAACAAAGTTGGAAAAAAAAATCATATTAATCAATGAACTAAATTATTTTTTGAGTTCAATATGTCAAAGCATACTTGATGGCTACTTTTCATTTGTGTTGCAAGGTACATTTATGGTCTAATTTGCCATGATTGGACCCCAAATCTTTTTTATTTGATTTCACCACAATTTTTAAATTCAAGGCCTCCCTCACTTTGGAAGCCCAAAAATTGTTGAAATAAACAATTCACATCATCTTCAAACATTCTTAACCTTAAAGACTTTGAATGTTGCTTAGAAAAATGTTATTAACATTAAAGTTAAATGGATTACTTTAAATATAACCAATGAAAAATGCCACCAAATCAATTGAGACATTTTTCATTAGCTATATTAAAAGCATTCCATCTTGAGCCTATTGAAGTTGAGGGCCGATGGAAAACCTAATCATCCTTTTATATTTGAATAATTTGAAACTTCTTTCTTCAGTTTGAAAACAATTCATTTTTCTATAGCATGCTCAAATCAAACTTTGTCAAATTCAATGTTTTAGTAAAATTAACTTCCTTTTCAACAACTCAAAATCTTCTACTTGTGAAATTACAATTGTTTCCTCTAATGTTAATATTGTTACCTTATCATCATAAAGTTTGTTTTTTAGTTTTAAAGGTCATTTAATGGTTAATTGATTTCATAACATGGTATGTAAAAGCCAAATAAAACATTAACCTAACATAAACTATGTCAAAGTCCCTTGATTGTCTAGTGGGGACTACAATACTCTAGTGGGGTCATCTTGAGAAATAAGCATTTGTAAAAAAACCTTGTGGTTGAAAGTTAGTAATTAAACTACCAAAATGACTGCTAGCCATTTAAAAAAATAAATTAAGGGTCAAATATCTTTGATTGATAAGTTTAATATGTTGTTAATAATTTCTCTATTAAGGCCACCCAACAATATGCCATGTTATGACAAAGGAAAACAAATGCAAAAAATGAAACACACTTTTAAAAATTACATGAAAAATAATTATAAAAGAAATTGGATAATAATAGCTTACAATTATGTGGATTTCACATAATTGATAATAAGCAATGATAATTGATTTTTAAAAACTATTATTGAAAAATAACTACCAAGTTTAAATAATCAATAACAAATAAATTACCAATTATATTTGGGTGAAAATCCTTTAAGGTGTACTACACAAGATGAAAAGGGCTTAATCCTTATTGCAATCCTTTTTTACCCTATATTTTGATCCCCATAAAAATTAATGAATCAAAAGTTGTTAAATTTTTCAGAAGGACTATATTTTAAACCATTAAAATTTTAGATTCCATCATAATCATCCATAAATGTGACTTTACATGGTAAAAAAAAATTAGGTGAAAAAAACAGAAAAGTGTGATGTTGTGACAAGATTTTGGTACACCTTGAAGAATTTGGACCCATTTTACAAGACTTACTTTCTTTTTCTTTAAGGATGTAAACATTTCAACAATAATTTTTTTATATAGACTATTGACAAACACATAAAACTTCAAAGCAAAATATGAAACAATAGTGGTGATTTTCACATCTTGAAACAATTTAGTATTATCATATAAATGAGAAATGATATTCCAAAAGATGAATCTTTGGGCACATAAACACAAGTATAAATACTCAAAAAAAGGACAATGTCATCCGAAGTGAATAACAATGTCTCCTTATTTGAAATAAATGATTATCCCAAATTAACTACATGTAATTAACAATTAATTTCTAAACCTAAAATGAAGAATCCTAACTAGTAGTCAAGTTTTTGTAGATTTAAAAAAATAAAAATGAATGATTCAAAATTATGGTTTTAACATATAATGGTACTTACTTTATCTTAATTTTTTTTTTGATTAAAAGTTCATATGAAGAAGTTATTGGCCAACAAAATAACATGACTCATAAGTTTATAGTTTCATAACTTTCACTTTGGGAATACTAACAAAAATGTCATTTCAATATGGCCCATGTTGTCATATACAAAATATACTAGACAGGGCAAAAAGTGGTGACTCCTTCAAATTTTGAATTGTGCACGATGTGTCATGTGAATATGTTTTAAAAATTTTATCCTTGTGCCAATTTGGTTTCAATTTACACAAACATTTTTTTTGTGATTTTTGTATATTAACTTCACCTTAAACTCAACTTATTGAAATCATCCTAGCCCCATCTTGGAGTTCCCATTCCTTTTTTAGGGGGGCTGAACTTTAGGGGATGCCTTTTGAGTTTGCATTACATTGCAAAACTGAGAATTTGCAAGTTTTCTTCCCCAATACCACTTAACAAACCTAAGGGTGTGTCATGTACATTGTACATTGAATTTTTTTCATAGTTCATAGGTATTTATGTTCTATAAATTATAAATTGCAAATTGCATTGCAAATCTACAAACAACTACAACTTCTCACATAATACAAACTCACAAAAATGATGTTTGATGAATAATTTCACAACCACCTCCAAGCAAACAATTTCATAATTTCACCATGTGGCCACTTCTTTCTAATGTACATCATGAAACTTTCAATGTCCATAAGAAGCTTCATTGCCTAAAAAATAATGAATTAAAATTTGGCGTTACAATGGTGGAATAACCACAAACTATTAGAAAAATTGTAAGAAAAAATTGTTATATACAACCTTAAATAATGGTTTAAAATTTTGATGAAGGTTTTTGGGTTGAAGTTTTTTCAACCATGTGTTCTTCACATGGGTAACCACTAGGGGTTCCTTCGGGTTTTAGGTATTTATTCATTTCATGTTCATCAATTAAGTGGGTACATACTTGGGTTGATGACTAGTAGAGGTTTGTTAAATTTGTTATAATTGTCCACATATTAGTTCTTATTTCACATCAATTTTTGGAAATGTATATGCAAAGCAGAGTTTTTGGAATAATGATCACAAATGGGCCATGTAGTCTTCATGAATAGGTTTCCTTCTATTAAACAAATTTAGGAAGTCATGTGGTGAAACACACATTTTAACTTATAAGTTGATAAGAGATATTGTTTATTCAATGTGGCCATGGTTTTATCCACATTTTTAAGGTGAACAAAATATACAAAATATATACAAAATTCATTAGAAAGATATATATTATAATAAAAACAATGTCAATGGAAAGACCATTCAAATGGATTTACAATTTTATTGAAAATATTAGGTATTCCATTGTGTCACATATTGAATTTGGTGACAACTTGCATATGTGGATGATATGTGGATTGCTAACTCTAGTGGATGTAACAATACATACTGGGCTTTGAAGGTAAAAACAAAAACAAAAATATTTGCCAACATGGTATGGGTTCTTCAAATCTTAAAGGTGGTTGAAGATGATAAAATTGACATGAAGCACATTGAAGAGTAAGGTAAAGATGAAAATGTGTCAATAACCATTGAAAATAGTCCTAAGATAATGTTAAGAGACATTGAGAATTCATGAATTTTAACATTTAAAAAAAAAATAAAAAAACAAATGGCAATATTTGTTTCTTGTACACATTTGATTTTGGGTCAGATTTGATGAATAGTCAAGTTAAAATTTTATGTAACTTCTAGCTCATTTACAAAACATCCATATTTTTAAAAAAATGTTATTTTTTGCAAACTTTTAAAACAATGTTAAATTGCTTTCAACCATGGTTGAAAAATGATCATACACATTGATCCCCTTCCCCTTGCTTTCTTTTCTAACTTCATCTAAAGGGAAAGTTTATCCATTGGCTCATACTACAATCATCTTTTGAACCAGCATGAAAATCTATTTGAAATTATGGATTGATTTCAATTTCATTATGTCCATTTATATCATTTGTAAAAGTCATCACATTTCCATTTTGATGCCACTCATTGTTTAATGCATTATAATAGGGACATTGATGATCATCATTTCATGAAATGCCATTTGTAATATTGTCATCCTTGTATCTTTTGTAAATTGCATTAAACTTTCACTTGCACATAAATGCAATATTGAAAAAAATAATGGATTCATGTCAAAAGCGAAAGCAATGGGAAAAAAAACTTAATCTACAAGTAGCTATAAAACAAACCTTGAATTAGGAAAATCAAAGTTCACCCGCTTTAATAAACCAAATGTTAATCATGTTACATCATTTGAGATTTCAATGGCCTGGTGACTCTCTTCCACCCCTAGGAGATGAAGGTTCAATTTGCATGGTGGGCAAGACTTCAATGGGAGAATTGGGCCAAAGGGCAAAACATGGGCTCCCCTTTGGGCTCCTTTCCTTGGTCCAAACCAATGTTGGATGGGTTTTTTTTTGTTAATAATCACGAAGTCGGTTAGTTTGTTTGAATTCTTTTTGGGACCACATAGGTTATCAGTATCAAAAAAGGGTGTCAAGTAGGTTATCAAAAAAACAACAAATAACCAACTGGTTATAGGGTTTTTAATAAATAAATAAATAATGTTTTTTTCCTAAAATTTTTGCATTATTACTTTTAAAATGATAACATGCGTAGATGATAATCCACACAGGTTATTAGGTTTTGAAATTGGAATATCAATTGGTTATCAATTTAATCAATTATCCAAAAAATCAAGAACCCAGCCCGTAGATTATTAATAACCAACAAGATAACCACGTCAAAACTCAATACACAGCCAACACTAGTCCAAACCAATTGAATATCCCTCTAAAATGATGACATGTTAGTATCACGTCAAGTCAACTTTCTTGGCCTTGGATCCTCATTGTAAGGGCTTTGGTTTGATTTATGGATATCAACCAAGAGGATTCTCCCATTTGATCAGGCCCTTGCACATTGGACCACTATCTATAGTGCACAATACTAGTACTTTTTTGGCAAGTTTTTCAAAGCTAGTGAGATGTAATACTTGCTTGCATATCGGTATAGTGATTGCAAACCAACCACAAAAAACATTGAAACTAACAATATAAAAATATAAATTTAAATATTACTCCCCGGAAGCACCATATGAATACTTCTTTTGGCCATCCTAAGTTTCTAATTGTCATTACAAAATTCATATCATTGTAATTAGTGAACCCTCATAGTGCCCCACCCTCCAGATACACTGAATAAAATCAGACATTCTGAACTGAGGATGACAACCGAGTCACTTGATATAGAAGTTGAATGTGAAAGTTAAAAACTGAAAGTTCTTACTCAGCAAGACTACCTGCCTACATCAGGAGATGACACCGTAACTTGTTCCTTTCAAAATTAGCATTCATACCAGCTCTTTGATTCCCATTATGAAGGGGAAAACATTCAAGTTCCAACGGTTGGAAAGAAATATAAAGTACCTTTCAGTGCATACATAAGAGAGTAAGGGTTTCAGATTGTTCAAGTGCTCTGCAATGCCTGCCTGATTTGCAGCACCAAAGGTCCAGTACTCATCCAGGCTAGTGTGCACTTACCACTTCTTGGAAGCCGATCAGTCAGAAGCCCTCTGTCAAAGCAACCACCGGTCTATGCAAAGGAGGTGGGAGATTTTCAATTGCTCTCATAATATCCTGATAGACCAATAAACTTGTCAAATCCAGATGCTATTGCACAATACATCATCTTCTAATAAGTGAGCACCCTAAAGATGCGGAATGCTGCTGAAAATATGTAGTCTATTTATCACATTATCCACAGGAGGTTCACCTTTCAAATCAAAGTTGGTAACTTTACAGTGAGAGCTAGCCAAACAGCAGACCAAGATAACAATTATCAAAAAAACCAATTACCTCATTATTAAGTCAGCTTCATGTGTCAGGTGCACTAGTAAATCACCTCATGGCTGTAACGAGCAGAAAAATGGATGAAAAGGATGGACTTGTTTTTAAATTGGTCTGCATGTGCTAAAACCTGGAAGACCCACATCAGCCTGTGTTAGTTCATGAGATTGCAAATGTAATGCACAGACAGCTCCAAAGAGTTTGGCCTGTACTCTATAATCAATGTTTGCATGATTCTCCCTGACAAGTCAAAAGAGAGCCCTTTGGGAGGATAAAAGGACATAGTAAGTTCCAACTAAATCATTGCTGCTTGGGAATACGCCATATATTGCCACTAAAGAATCATTACCTCAAACAAATGGGTGTGACCATAGTTTCATGCATGCTCAATACTAATGGATCCGTCCAAGAATGTACCCTGAAATCCACCCGTACATACTTAATAGGACACATTGGTCCATTATCTCATAACATGACATTGATCACAAATGTGTCAAACAGCTTGATGAAGTTGCAGAGAAACCTCCACAAAAACAATTATAGGTAACACGACAATGAGTGCAGTCATAACCTCATGAGAGTCGCTCACAAAGCAACAGACCATCACCTTCATCACGAACGGCAGTGACAAGCTGCCATGACTACCCACTGTGTTCATCAGCTCCCAACAGTGGGTGTAGATAAGCATATAATAATCTTCCCAAAAACTTGGGCAAACCATTATACACAATCTGTGTCCTGAGTTTCTGTTGCCTTTCCGGAAGCAATGGGAAGACTCAGATGTGATGTTGGCTAGTTTGACAAATGTGTCAAACAATGAGTCTACAGAGGGAAGAGCCAGATGGAGACAACAGCAGAAGCTAGGCATGGTAACCATCCAAACAGTCCTTAACACTCTACTTATTCACAGAACTGTCACTATGTTTCAATAACTACTGCTGCATAGGGGATGGGAGAACTAACTTCCATGATAAGGAGTTTAGATTCCAAGACATCTTTATTGGCCTTGTCCAAGATGAAATCAGGTGTAGTATCACTAGTGAAGGCAACCTCAGGCACTCTGATGGTGTCAGTGATCTATAGATCCCACAAAAAAGTTCAGTTCAGCAGCTCATATGTGCAAAGACACTGCCAACTCCAAATCGAAAGTGCTTTCCACAGACCAATAACAAGATTCTAATAAACAAGACTGCAGCATTACGAGAGTGCATTAGAGGAATCTGCTCTTTATGAATCCACACACCTAGACACCTGACAATTTCAGCTCCTTTATTTTCTCCAATGGGAGTCCAAGGTACTCTTTTTTCAACTTGTTCTTTACCGAGTACACAATATAACCCTGCAAAGCAACACAAAGCAGTCAGATTGAACCTAGAGCATAAGATATCTGCAACCCAGGGTTCAGTCCTGTCAGAATACCAAGAACAAAGAAATCAACTGGCAAACACATAGTACAATTGATGAGTTCACGTCATAGGAGGGAATGCAGCTCTAAACCCTAAAATCTTCAACTGTAATATGTAGGGTTTATGCAGCTCTACATAATATCCCTTATGCAACTCAATGGCCAGTCTTGAAGGAAGACATGGAAAGGTATGCAGACATAGGGTGATGGCTGTCACATAGGTTTCTAGGAGCACCTGAAATTCAGAAACTGCAATTGTTGTAGTGGTCAAAGGTTTTGGTGACTTTCATAAAATGTGAAAGATCTACACAAAAGACTTTGCTGGTGTTGGACAATAAGGTTATGCAGATTGCACAAGGGACATTTGTTTTGGAGTTGCAAGTGAAAACACAGATTCAAGTGTCTGACAAGAGAAGTTAAAGAGTTTGTACACACCTAACTTGGAATAACATGATATGTTTGGAATGGCTTAACCTCAAGATTCCTCCCAATGTTCAATTCTTCACCTATCTGCAGACATTAGTGTTCAACAACAAGTGAAACCCACTGTGCCATCTTAGAGAAGCAGTTCAAATAGCAAAAACACACAAAGCTAGGAGGGAACAAATGATGGAGAGCAAGGCATACTTACAAATCTTAAGCACCACATAAAAGCCAGAATGACATGATGCACATTGCAGTGAAATGTAAGGCCCCCATTTAGGCAAGTCAATTTATAACCTACCTGAATGAGAATTAGGTCATTTGGATAGATTCTAGGTAGGTTATTAGATTTTTGAATTTCAATAATTAAATCAATTGGGTTATATACTAATTATCAAAAAAATCAATAATTGATCATTTGTTCTTTGTTCACTCTAATTAGGCTAATGTTAATTTCATTGTTGCCTTACCTTGGAAGGTGCTTGGGATTTGGGGTGTTTTCACAAAATTATGTAGGTAACCTATGTTTGTGATCCTTCTCACATTTCTACATTAAATTTCCCAATAATGTAGTGTTTTTATTATTTCTTCATCTTTTTGTTGATTTTTTTTCATTTTAGTATGAATAATAAGGTTTTTTTTTTAATTCCAAAAAACTTTCAGAGACCTAGTGGCCATATAAGGTAGATATGCTCATCATTGAACAATACCCAATAATTAAACGAAACATTAGAATAAGGACATGTTGATTAAGGTTTGATGTATAACCTAATTAACGTTTAAATTGTACCTTATGATCAAACATTTGAGAATTTTTGCCACCCACCAATAGATAATCTATTTTTGTATTTGCTAAAGGGACAAAATTGACCTTCATATGCACCCATTGTGACCCACTTGGAATAATAAAATGTTTGGTTACAACAAAAAAAAATTGGGTCAATTAAACACCTAATGTGTTTAGTTTAGAATAACAAGTGTTTGGTGATGGGCAGCAAATTGTGTTATTTGGGACATTTATTGGGCATATGAGGAATAATAAGTGTTTGGTTAAAAGGTGTCAATTAGCCCAAACAAGAAAAATATTCACCCCTATTAAAATAAATAATTGTTTGGCAATGGGGTTGATTTCATACAATCATAAAAGATTTAGGGTTTACACTCCAAATCTAAAATACACAAACATGCTCCAAAACTTAATATGTAAAGTATCAACTTTGGATGTCAAATGAACAAACATTGGTGATTGTTTTAAAGAACATGAAAATTTCATAATTTTCTTTACATTGCATTCTTACCAAAAATATCTGTGTCAAACAACAAACTAAACACCAATGCACTCAAACTTCTCAAATATTTTAACATCGTTTCAAGAATGTCATCATTACCAAAGATATATAACAAGAACTCCAAAGTGTTCAATAGTTTCTTTGTCCTAAATGAAAATTGTTAAAATTTACAATAGATGAAAATCAAGTAAATTTGAAATCAAAAGAAAACAAAAGGCATGTGAAAATAGAAGCTAGCTCATAAGATGTCAAATAAAGACAATTTTACAAAATCACAATGTACAAGCAAGAGTTGAAGGAATAGGAACATCTTATGTAGATCATTTCAACAATGAAAATTACAACAAGTTTATATACTATCAATGGATCCTACAATTTGTAGTCCCTATAGTAATTAGCATGTCAAATAATTCTAGTTCTCCTAAATTCTAACAAGTTACAACCTGTCATAACATGTGAGTTACACCTACGGCCTAGGCATCAACTTTAAATATTGATTTAATTTGGAAGGAGTTTGAGAGTTCCTATGAATTAATTTTTTCTATGTTGATCTTATAAAATCATTCATTTGTTAAATATCCAAACCTAACATACTTCTTTGCAATTTTGAAATGTGTATAAGTAATTGAAATGTGTACCTCTTCTAGGTTTAAAGCATATTTCACGAACTTGCTAAAGATTGAAACAAAACACTGCCATGATATTAATGTACTTTGTAGCAATGAAGTGGGATGTCTAACCAACCAACACCAAACAAAGAGAATACCCCCTACACTTACAACACAACCAAAAAAACTAACAAAGTTCAACAATATTTTTACCTTACAATAGCGAAGCACATGAACAACTAATGGATACAATGGAAAAAAATGGCAAACTTCTTTGAAAAAAGTTAATGAGCATTGACACATACCTTTAACATTTTTTTTAAATCATTTGAATGGGAGAAACGTGCAATTCTTAGGAACACGTGGTGGTCCTAGTTCCAACATCATCATCCAAAATTAAGTATTTGATTTGTGGAAGGATTTGAGGTATGTAAGGCACAAGGTTTGAAAAGTGAATTGTGTAATTCATTTTATTAAAACTTACAAAACATTATACATTCAACACAAATGTAGTGAAAATTGTATATGGAATTTAAATGGGATAGGGTTGCAAGTGGGGCAATAATTAGGTGCAAGGGTTTTGGGAAAAAGGATTTCTTAGCAAGTTTATGACACCATTCCTAGATCCAAGGAGTGGTTAATAATCAACAATGTTGTAAATGTAACAAGAAGATCCTTACTAGGTTTTTTACACATTCAAGGGTGAATGGATTAAAAATGCATTTGAAAAAGAAAAACATGTATGGCAATGCAAAGGAAGGTATGGATGACATCCTTTCTATTCAAAGAGTTTTTTTATCATTTTTCAAGAGGTCAATTCTAGGTGGCATATTTCAATTTAATCAACATCTATTGATTCTAGTTGGGCATGGCTCACATGTTATCGTACAAACAATAAAGCATTGAGAAAAATTTGGTTTGGACATGATTACATTGCCATTTCACACATCCCATGCCTTATAACCGTTGGATTTGAATTGTTTTAAGCCTTTCAAATTAACTTCTTGGAAAGGGAGAAACAATCGAATAGTTAAAAACCAATCATTGTGAACTAGACAACAACACATGCTAGTTGGGTAGTCAAGGCTTTGGACACACATCTTTGTCCAAAACAAATCAAGAGTCAATTTAGGGTTATAGGAATACAACTAGTCAATCACAAGGCCATGGATGAAAAGACTAGACCAAATGAAGTTTACATAACAACAATTATTCACATCTTAGATGAAGACAATGATAATGCTTACACACTAACTAATGACATTGACCAATGGGGTGAAGATGGGGTTGCGACATAACTATTGAACATAACAACTATAATCAAAGATGTTGGAATTGGGGATGATGTCAATGTCCAAGAACAACCAAATATAAAATATTATGTGAATATGCCCAATAGTCTTCCTATCACACAAGAAACAAGGCAAACATAAGCTATTTATGATTTAATATATGACTTAGGTAATGGACTTTTAGGTGAAGTGCAATGTTGCCAACAATTAATAAAATACAACCAATCACATGTATTCACATTTAATGAATAATTAATATTTTACAACAAAAAACGATGGAAAAGGATGTTCTTGAATAAATTAAAAATCAAAAGACAAAGGAGAGGGAGTGGAAAAGAGCTAAATTTGTTGTTGATTCCTTTACCATAGTTGAGAAAAAAAACTCAAATGTTAGTTGAGATGTGTGCAAAAACAACTTTCAATTTAACTCGGTCTACAACTACAATTTGAAAAGTAAAAGATAGGTTTCATCAAAACTTTGTTACATGTTTGCAAGTCCATTCTCTAATGTATAGAGGTGTGAACCTTGGCTTTAGATTAGAAAGTCAAGAAGAGGTTAAAGCAAGGGCAAAAACAAAGATGTAAACAAATATAAATGTTGTAGCAAGTTTGCAACACATCAACATGGAATAACCAATTGTAGAAAGGGGAGGGGAGGGGTCTAGAAAAGAACATTATCCAAGACATGGGTTTAGGTTCCAAAGGAAGTGAACATGACAAATTGGAGTTTGGGTTTTACAAAAAATGAATAGGACAAAATGTGGGGTTTTAAAAAAGACATAAATGAGGTGGTCAAGTTTGGGTTTCAAAATGTTAACTACATTGAAATGTGTGGTTTAAAAAAAAGATGAATGAAGAAGTGAAGTTTGGGTTTCAAAAAATTGAGCAAAATGAAGGATGGGTTTTAAGAAAACGACAATGAAAAGATAAAGTTTGATGTTTTACAACTGGCCTAGTGACTCAAATTTTGAATTGCACTTGACATTTGCAACTCATTATATTTATACATTATGAGTGCTAACAAACAAATCGTATGAGTTACAAAGTTGCAATTCATTATATATACAATGTAACTCATTACAACTCAATCAAAACGATTCATTTTCAACTATTATGTGATTTCATTATAATTTCACCCATCTATTAAAATCTAACATGTGGCATTATGAAAAAAATTGGACATAATTTTTTTTTATAAATTTTGATCTCCATTGTCCATTATGATCGTTAATATGGTCCGATATTGTGACATGTGGCACAATTGAAAATTGCCACGTGGCATATTGATTCTATTTTGGAAATAATATATAAATATATAATTTTAAGGCTAGGTAGGTCGTACACAACCATAGGTAAGTAGGTTGGTAGGTCTTAGAACCTACATACATTCGAACTTACCTAAGACCTACCTACCTACATATAGGTAGGAAAACACAAGACTATGTGATTTAAAAAATAACCATAAATTTTATATTTTTTACTTATATATATATATATATAGTTCATTCCAAAATGGCACATGTATTTTAATGTGAAAACATAAAAGAATACTCCTTCTTTATATAGTTTGTAACATAGGATTCAAAAACAACACATATGAGTTAATTTTTAAAAATGTTCTTTAGTTAAAAATTGAATTGCAACTATAGAAAGATTTTTTCACATGTTTTGTGCTTATTTTTCATTATGTAAGTTATACAATTAAATTAATGATTATATGGAAATTAAATATTGAATATTTAATTATTTGAAATAATTATTTTTTTTCCAAATAATTATTTATTAAAATAATTTATCTGATTTTTTGAAAAATAATTATCTGAAACATAAATTTTTGAATTAAATATATGACAGTTAATTGATTGGATTGATTATTTGAATTAATTAACCAATAAGCTACTTATTTAAATTAATTAGTCTAATTCAAATAGTTATTTAGTTCATGAATTAAGATAATTAATATCAAATAATTCATTATTTTCATTAAATAAAAATTATTTGAATTAAGAAATGTAGTTTATATATTAATTATCTCAAATAATTAATCATCTGAGTTCAAATAATTTATTATAAGCTGATTAATTATCTAAATTCATATAATTAGTCATTTATCATCTGAATTTTTGAAATTTTTAATTATTTATTTTAATCAATTAATGAACTAATTATATGAATAAAATATATTTATAATTCATAATAATTAATTAACATTTTAAATAATCAATTAATTACGATTAAGTAAATTACATACTAATTATTAATGCAAGTAATGAATTATGAAATATGAAATTGGGTAAAAAACATCAAATATAAATAAACATATCCATATGTACACCAAATTGAATTTTTAATTAATATACACATTGCTTTGAGTTTCACATCTAAATTAATTATATGTATTCAACTAATTAAGATAATTACTGATTTGGTTATTATTGATGAATTAATAAATATCTTAAATAATCAATCTAATTCGTATTTTATAAATAATTAGTTTTTTGGTTAATGTGAAATTAATTACATGAATTACACTTATTAATCATATTAATATTCAATTATTTAGTAAATCAATAATTTCATAAAAAATAAATGTATTAAACATAGTTAATGTTTAATAGTCAACTTATTGAAACAATAATTATTTATAAAACATTACATATGCATATGTATCTTTATTAAGTTACAAACAATTACATTATAGTCATAACATAGTTGAACAATAATACTTTAATAGTGGTGCTAATTAATGGTTCTATTAATCAAATCAATGGGAATCATAGTCGAAAGTTAGTTGCAAATGTATTCCATAATGGGTGATGGAAATGTTAATATGTGGCATGATCACATGTATTTACATTGTCCAATTGTAACATAGTTATTAATTTAATTACACATTTACAACAATTTTAACATAGTTGCCACATATAATTACAATGCAACTCCTAAAAAGTTAAACATGGTTGACTACATATGTATGTACATTATGTATAAATTATCATATAAAATACCTATTTTCAATTCACTTGTAACTATAATACAATTAATTGATTTTTTGATGTGACAATTTATTGATCAATACCCCATATTTTCAAGGGATAATTGCATAATAGTTGTATATGAGTTGGTTTTTAAACTTTAGTTGCAAGATGATGTGTTTTTAGTAGATGCGATTTCTCATAGTGAAAGGTGGTAGGGTTTAAAGAAAATTAAAAAAAAACTGAATTCTCAATTTCAAAATGTTGAATAAGATGAGAAGCAAAGTTTCACAAAATAAAATAAAATGAGGTGGAGTTTAGGTTTTAGATAATACAAGCATGGTGAGATGTTGGGTTTCAAAAAATATGAACAAGATGAAAAAGGTCTTAGGTGACATGTTGAATTGCTACACGAGCAAGATGCAACTAATTGAACATCGATTTGAGTTCATGAAAAAACATGATGCAACCACTTGATCATCACATCAAGTTCATATAGTAGCACATGCAACCACCTGAGCACAATGAAACATCATTGCGTCAGTTTTTTTAAAACCTACACATTACAACAAACATGATGATGAAATTGATAGGCTCTTGCAATATTGTCATCATTGTCACTAACACAATAGATGGTTTGCCATCACTAGATAATGAACACCAATGTTCAAAACAATTAATTGAATAAGAGGTTTATGGGTCTTCAAAACCATGGGTTTTTGTAGCACATGAAGATGGCATGACAAATTAAAATGCAACAATGGCAAATTAGAAAACAACAAAAAGGTGTGCACAATAGTTTTTACAATGTGGCACAATAATGAATTATAACACGATGAAGGGGCGTGAATATTTGCTTTTACAATGCACAATAATGACGAACCAAAACACAATGACGAAATGCATAGGAGGCAAGGATCACCATAATGGCAAACCCGATTCCAATAGCCTAAATGGAAGACAAACATGGGAAGAGTTGGGTTTTATTAATAAAAAAAGAATTGTTGTTTGTGCAAGGGAAAAAATGCCAAACCTAAAACCCCTAATTTTGTGGCATTGATTAGAATTTAAGTTTACACAAACCCTTGTTTGTGTATCACTATTGACTTTTTCACCTTTTTGTGCAGTTTGATCTTGGCCAATGATATGTAACGAACATTTTTGAATAAAGAAAACAAGAAATTTTTCTTTCATCCATTTTGAACAAGGGCTAGATTTCATTTTCTTTTCAAATGTTCACAAAATTTTCATACAATTAAAATTATTTGATCATTAGGATGGCTTGTATTCATTGAAGATTTGTTTACAGCCAATGGACCCCTCCCTTTCCTTTAAGGAGAGATAACTTTGTTATTTTTCCACTAAATGAATCAATTTAAACAACTATGGGTGTGCCCAAACACAAGGGAAAAACTTATTTCTAGACCCCAAAACCAAAAAAATCCCCAATGCACCTTCATTCTCAAATGCCTTATGTGTCTAGTTATTAACATGTTTACCTTAAACCTAGAATAAACAAAACAACCATGTACAATGGACAACAATAGAATTTTTAGGACTTTGGGACCATCAAAAACCAATTTTGAAAATTTCAGCATTTATTGAAAATAATTAAATTAAATTGTTGAATAGTAAATGTACTACAATATACAAGTTGTTTACACATAGTTTTGCTTATGTTGGAATTTGGTAACATAACAAATGAGAGAATAAGGATGAAACAAATCACAAATTTACTATAAGCTCTCCTCAACCTTGGTAAGCACACTCTTTGGAAGACATTCAATAAACCTCAAATGTTCATTTTTGAATCCTAGCTATGGTAAGCACCTTTTTTGGAACATGCTTGGCCCATAGTGTTTTTGATGAAACTCTAGTTATGGCAAGCACCATTTTTGAAGTGCACATGGCCCATGATAGCATCTTCAACATTTCCAAACCTTAAATACATAAACCAAAAATCAATTTCAATGCAATTCAATGAAGCTATGCCTAGGATTGGTTCACAACCCCTTTTTGCTAAGTAATATTAAGTCTTATACATACCTTTGCATGACATGAGATTCCCAACAATAGTTGACATAGTGAATTATGTCAACTAATAATGAATCATGATGGTTACATAATGATCATATAGTGACATAATTTTAAGGAAGGTGAAATGGTTAAGATGACGTGAACCTATTTCAATTTAAAAATTTCACAATGATTTAAGTTATTGAATTGCACCTTGAAATATGTTGAAAATGACATGATAATGTTGGGGGTGTGACAAAATTTATTTTTTCAAAGGAATGATGGGGGATGATGGGTTGATATTTTTTTTAAAATGAAAATAGTTGAATGACAATGGTGAATGTCGAAAAAGATGATGGGGAATGTTGAGGGATAACAATGGATGCTAGGAAGGATGATGATGGATGATAGGGGATGATGAAAAGTGGTAGTGGAGGATGGTGAACACTTTTAAAACAACAAAGGATGGTGATGGGAGTTGAGAAGGATGATGGGAAACATGAAGAGGGATGGTTGGGGTATCAAGAGGGGGGTGAAAGCATCAGGATGGATGACACTATTAAAAAATTCACAAATCCCAAATGATTATACACAATTTGCTCCTTGCAAGGAGTTTTGAGACCGTAAAACACTGAAACAAAGTATGTAATCTATTTGGAAGGCACTTTATATCCATCAAATTCCCTCCCACTATTCTATTGAGGAGTAGGCATAATATCCCACCCACTCCTACACCATGTGATCTTAGCAAGTTTGGGTCATGATAAATTTTGCTTCGTGCTTTTACAATAAGTATAGCCCATGGGTGGGGGACATTCCCAAAACGTGGGGTTGGATTCAACTATCACCTCGTCCTAGGCCCCTTGTTTTGAGAATGCCCCCATCCTAAGGCTTTACCTTACACATGATCATGAAAGTAAAGGATTAGACATTGCATCAATCTCTTAGTTTCAGCTGTTTTTGGTTAAGATTGTCAAGTACCATAGTAGTACCTTTACCATTTTAGTAACAAACTACCGAATAATTATTTAAATGTGAAATCTTAACTTTCACACTTGATTTTTTGATTCTGAAATTTTCAATAGGTAAATTTATTATAAATAATAATAAATGAATTTTAACAATGTTATTGAGCAATCTAATGTGTTTAGACTGCTTCAATTTGAAGTCACTGCTATGGAAGGTTTGTGGTTGAAATCTTGGCAGTTGAATTTTTTAATTTGTTAAAATTTTGACACAAATAAAGAATAGTTTTTCAAAAGTTTGACAAAACAAAAAAATAATTTAATTTTCTAATGTGTTTATATTGCTTCAATTTTAAGTCACTGCCATGGAAGGTCTATGGTTCAAATCCTGAGAATCGAATTTTAAAATTTTTCAAAAATTGCGACACAAATAATGAATAATTTTTCAAAAGTTCGACAAAAAAATTTTAAAATTTAATTTATGCCAAAATGGTAAAGATCTCAAGGTAGTTTAAATTTAGGTACTTTTTTGGGACCACATCAATCTATTATCCCTGCAGCATGTGGGGCCCTGCTTAGGGCGTCCATCTGACCCTCCTGGCAACCTTTCTGGGGTAGTTTTTGGGGCAACAAAAATTCAAAGACTTTTTGCTCGCCGCGAATCTAGTGGAACACAAAACCATTACAAAAGATTATCCAATCCAAATCTAAACACAAGAGTTTCAAGTTGCATTTTTGAACCAATTCATGAACAACTCCTCCGTACTTGAAAAAGAGACCACTTTCAAGTGGGAGGCCATTCGGTGTTTGGTTGGTGGGTGCATTGGTAGAATTAGGATGTATAAAAAGTATTGGTACACCAAACTTTTATTATATACTAATGAATTTTCTCGGCTACCGTGTGTTATTTGGAGTGTACAAGAGTTGGTTGTACACCCCAAGAAGAAGAAGAAGAACAACAACAACAACAACTCTGGGGGCCCTGACCTGACACTAAACAAGCTTTTTTGGGGGTTCTCCTTGTCATTGAGACAAAAAAAAAGCTTGTAGACCCAAGAAGAACACAACTCCCAGGGGTGTGCATTGCATAGCATAGCATAGCACCACCAGCAATGGCGCACAAGGAATCTGCTACTTCCGGCTAAAGAACAGGAATTTCAAGCATTCTATAGTAAGCAACAGTAGTGCAGATTTTGTTGACCCTCTTCTGCCTTCTTAATTCTTCAACTCATTTTGATGGATAAGCT
>Ga0209208_10002153_pt1 | contig 28163 bp, 15 predicted proteins | sample S1TSphfallax_3_FD_187694 | JGI IMG/M metagenome (GOLD analysis project Ga0209208, IMG submission 187694) | Host-associated microbial communities from peat moss isolated from Minnesota, USA - S1T2_Fd - Sphagnum fallax MG (SPAdes) (version 2) | ecosystem: Host-associated > Plants > Peat moss >...
TGGCATTATGAAGAGATGTGATGTGTGAAGAAGTCAAAAGACCTTGGTTTTGAGAAGATTAGGAGCCAATGTGGTTGTTAACCCAAAATTTTGACTTGTGTAAGAGTAATGGGTTGTTACCTATGGGAAACTAGTTAAAGGCATTTAATATTTTTGATAATTCTACTTGTTGGTAATAAACAATTGGTATCCAACCGTTAAGCAGTATGTTAGTCCAACATGTAAAGGAAAGGTTATATTAATCAAAATGTTATTGTAACAAGTTAGTGACAAATCTATTAGTCTAATCGATTAGCGATAGAATAGGTTTATGGAACCTAGGACCAATACCTATTTAAATTAAAAAATTTATTGGCTACTTATTGTTTCAAGAGAACAAACACCTCTAATTTTTTAATATAAGAATTGAGGAAGATCACAAGGAAATAGGAGAATAAACATTCATAGAGTTTCACATTTTTTTCATTGTACATTTTTGTGACATACAATTTCTTTTCTTTTCTTCAACCTATTGCCATCGCAAAATTTTGTTTTGACAAATTTTTGTGTGTACCTATTGTAGTAATAATTTGAGGAAAAACGAATGAATAAGAGAAAGTCTAAAGGAATAAAAAATACCTTTAACATGTGGCCACCATTAGTGTGTCAAAATTATAAACACATCATTTACAATCTTTGGTTCAAGTGAGAATTGTTTTTTTTTTTAAGTTTTAGTTTGATTGTGTACTAATTTTAGTAGTTTTTTTAAATAGTTCCATGTCTTAATAGTTTTTTATTTTTTATGATGTAGTTTGAAGATTTCTTGAAATGTACATGATTGTTTTTCTGATTTTTTTCAAAGCAACGTGTTTATCAAGGAAATTTGAGAATTAACATTTGTTTCAAATCAATGTGGGATGTCAAGAATAATCATAAGAGGCTTTAGAAAGAAATTATAATTAAATGCACCATAGTAACTTGTTTTTAAGGCGGTTCAATTATAAGGACAACCACGTTTTCAAGCTATAGCAATGCCACATGTTGATGTCCCCAATCATGGAATCTCGACAGCCAATGGCAAATGATTTTCCTATTTCATGGTTATCTATAAAACAATGTGAAGGAAGGGAATCACAAGTACCTTGATTGGTCGACATTTAACACCCCAACATTCGTCCTAATAACTAAAGCCAAGGGTACCACCAAGTGTAAACCACACCACACTTGTTCAAAATGTCAATGAAACAACTTCTATAAGACATAAGTAGCAATTTGCAACACCTACATATTATAACTCAAAAACTATTATTCCATCACACCTATTGCTGGATTTCATACCATCAAACTTGTTTGTGCAATGAATCTCACCATAGCATATTCAAAATTGGAACATGGGCAATTATTTGACTAATTGGAAAGGTATGAGGTCTAGAGTGGGTACTTTCTCACCAATTTGGTTATGTACCACATATTGAAATGGTAAAAACCACCCCACCACTTGTTATTATCTGAGAAAGACCATCACCAAATTAATATGTTTAATTAACTATACTTGTTGAGTGACCACATGTTCAATAAATTGTATTTATTACAACCAAATGACCTATTGTTAAAGTCGCAACCTATGCGTATTGCCAACAAAAAGGACATTGATTCAAACATTATCTTTTTGTGGACAATAAACTCAAATAGTTCATGAAAGATGAATTTATGACCACTTTACGAACTTCTACCTTGTGCATGCCAATAACACATGTTGGTGTACATGTGTAACAAACTCAAAAACTAATCAACATATTACTAGGTTGGCAACAACATGTTACACCAAATGTACCAAAGCAACTTAGTGTTGTTTCTTGCACCTTATTCATATTACCCAATATGGTATAATGCAATACCACCATATTTACCTATGGACCCTAACATGTAATCAATTTATTACTCTAGGGAAAGGGGACTAATCCCATGATTCTTAAAAGTAAATCAATGCATGTAACTGGTCCAAATGTGGCAAAACTAAATCAACCTATTGTGCAACCCAATCCACGTCAACTTGTTGTGTAACTGGTTCCACCTCAAAACTCTAGTAGAATTCAGGTTTTGAAACCATTGTGGCCAACCTTGAACTCCGACAAAGAACCAATTCAACCACTAGTAACAACATCCATGCCTATCAACCTACCCAACATCATTAGATTATTTATTCATGGCAAAGGTGCTTCATTTCAATTACCAAGGGGTAATGTTCCGCCTCTACAACCGAATGGATGGCCACTTGGAAATGCCTAGTGGTGAAACACCTGAAGGCGGATCACCAAAAGAAGACCCACTTGGAGGACCACCTTTTAATCCACCCTATGGATGCCCAACACTTAATCCAAAGATTTTTATGCCACCATGGTATCCATTGGTTACAATACGACCAAAAGAAACTAGTAAGTTGCCTTATAAAAAACTTCAATGTCTAACTTACATCAAGGATATAGACCTTAATGTTGATATCTAAATGTTCAAGATGGCAATTAAAGCCAAAGGGGAAACTATGCAAATTGACATAATTAATTTGTTTGATTTTATGCTAAGAGATAATATCTCAAAATGGGGCAAGAATTTTGTACAAGACCATGCGAATTGCATATTCAAAGAATTGGAATAGGCGTTTTGCAAATGTTTCCACATTATGAAGAATGATGAGGAGGTTTACATGCAACTTCAAACTATTCAACAATAACTTAATGAACAGACCAAGGTTTATTATGAACATCTCCTTAAGTTTGCAAATTATTTACAAGTTGAAGTGACAAATATCTTCCTCATTGATAGTTTTTCGAATAGGTCTGCAACCATACCTAAAGTTGGCAACCATCGATATGCAAAAAACCATTCTCATCAAACATAAAAAGGATGCGATGATTTATGAAGAAAGTGGATTGGTTATAGCAAATTACAATGCATTGTTTACCCAACTTGAGGTTAGACCAATTGCTCAGCCTATGGTCACATATACTACAACTAGGCCTAATAGACAACTTATTCAACTTGTGGCAAAATCAATCATTCTATGGAAACTTGTCACAATAAGAAAAGGGAAGTACATTTAATACTTGTTGTACCTACCAAAACTATTGAGTCTATAGTTGAGGTTACTACCCAACAAGCTAAACCCATGAAAGTACTTTTACAATATCCATGCATCATTTATTATAATATGGAACATAGATTAAGAAATTGTCCTTGTAAGAAAGAAGTACAAAATATATTTTGCACTAAAACTGCCAATACAACTCAAGTAACTATTAAATTTGTTAAAATTGATAACATACCAATTAACGTAGTAGCTAATGTTACCACCTATAGCCAAGTACTAGGGAAACATGTTCTCAAGGAATGAGAACCAATGAAGGTTAAGGTGATAGTAGATTGGCAAACAAATGAGAAAATTTGAGATTCTTTTGTCCATACCATTAGAAAATTACAACATGGTGAAAATAATGTTCAAACGCCTAGTGATTATAATGGACCACTACAATCTAATTGGGTTGGAATGCCTGATAGTACACATCAACCTATAACAAGCCAACCACTTGTTGAATTATCAACCCAACTAGTGATGTTGGAAAAAACATTGGAGCAAATATTAAAGGATATTAGTATACAATTTTTGGAAACCAAATATGTCCTTAACTTGGGGCCATTATTAAAGATTGTTCCTAACATCAAAAGGCACATCTTCAAACTTGTTAAGAGTACTTAATCAATGTCCTCTCAACTAATTGTTACTCATCCAACCTATGTAGTTGTGGCCATTGATCATCAAATGATAGTTATTCAAGTTCAAATTGGGAAGAATTTCATTGATGATGTACTTCTTGATGCTATTTCTAGAATCAACATTATTATGGAGAAATTATGGATGTTGTTGGGATTGTCTAAACCTAACCCGATACCCTATAATCTTTGAATAGCGATCAAACCATTTCAAAACCATAAGGTTTGATTAAGGACCTTAAGATTTTTGTTCATGGTATCCCTTATATTATTACATTTAATGTTCTAATTAGTAACACTTTGGATTCTAGCTATTCCATGTTGTTAGGACATCCATGGTAAAAAGAACTCAAGGTATCCCATGATTGGAGAACCATTACTATCATCATTTAGGGAACAAATCTTATTAGAACCATACTTATTACCAAAAGATTATGTGTTTGAACCAGAAGACTAGAAGTTCTAGTATGCTATGATTTTCAATCTAAGATTTCTAATAAAAAAAAGACATTATGTTTGCCATAAAACCTGAACTATTTTCCATATGGAGCATAACAATTCCAACATCTTTTTACCCAAAATTTGTCATTGATTCATAGATAATTTGTCATTGATTCATAGATAATGACATGTATTAAGAAGAACGACTAGGTGTTTAAACCACTTGTTCAAATAATTCTTATCCTATCAATTAGTTTATTTATACCTTTTAATAACTTCAAATAACATTTACCTACCACATTTTTCCATCCAAAAGCTAAAAATATTGTAATAAATGAAACATCTGCTTGGGAACAAATTAAAATCTTACCATAGCTAGAATAACAATTAAGGAAAGTGAATATAGGTCTAGAAGCAAAAGTACAATAGGTGAAAATGAAGAAGTCACTTAAACCGGTGACTTACTTTGGACTTCCAAGAAAAGTAGGAAAAGGCTCAAATGGTATGATCCCTATGTCATCCTAGAATGAAAAATATTTGTGGGTGATCTTGTAGCTCTCGATATGTGAAGATGCATTATTTAGGTGTTCCATTTTCCACATCTAGGTTGAACTTCAACTTGTGCTCAAAATATAACCATCCATATACTGATAAAAAATATATGGATTTTAGAGAAGGGAGGAGCCTTAGATGACTAGTCCCCTTGGACTGCCCAGATCCCATGAGTGAACGGTGAGTTGAATTTCCATTAGATCTCACTTGAATTGCACAAAATAGCTAATTGAATTGTTGAAAGAGTTTAAGGATATTTTTGTAGATTTACAAGGATTTGAAGGGAATTCCACAAAAGATCATTCAACATCAAATTGAATTGGACACCACAATACTACTTGTTCATCAAATGAAATACTAGTTAAATCTTAATTACACAACTATTGTTAAACAAGAGATTGACAAAATACTAAATATTAGTTTTATCAAACCCATCAAACAAGCAACTTGATTTTTATCACCCATGGTGGTTATACTCAATAAAATGGAAATTTGAGAATATGTGTAGATTTTAGGAAGCTCAATGAGGTTATTAAAAAGGATTTTCAAGGTCATAAACCCTTTGACCTTTACGGACAAGGTCATCAACCCTTTACCTTTTACGAACAAGGTCGTCAACATTGTGGTTGTTCATGAAGTATATACATTATTAGATAGCTTTTTAAGATACCATCAAATATCTATAGCACTTGAAAATCACCACAAAATTGTTTTTGTATGGGTTGTAATACCATTTGGTGTAAAAAATGAACCACTTATTTATCAACAAATTGTCATTAAAGCTTTTTGTGAATACATTGATGTGTTCATGAAGATATTTCTTGATAATTTTATGATGTTTAATAACTTGTCCACACACCTTGAAAAACTTTTTTTTTTTTTTTTTCAAATGCAAAAAGTTTGGCATTAGTTTTAAACCCATACAAATGTGCATTCATGGTCTTTTCTAGAACTATCTTAGGGGGGTGAAAATCCTTTAAGGTGTACCACATAGGACAAAAAGGGCTTAGTCCTTACTATAATCCTTTATTTACCTTATATTTTGATCCCCATATAAAATATTGAATCAAAAGTTGTCAAAATTTTCAAAATGAATATATTTTAGACTATTACAATTCTAGATCCCATCATAATCATCCATAAATGTGTCTTTACATGGTAAAAAGGGACTAGGTAAAAAAGACAAAAAAGTGACATTGTGATAAGATTTTGGTACACTTCAAAGAATTTGCACCCAATAGCAAGGAGCCATACTTACAAAGCTTCTCAACTATCAATGCATGTCAATGGTATTCAAGTAATTATGTCAATGGTTTTTTATTATTTTTCAATTTGTTCACCATGCCTTTTTCTTTTTTTTTCAAGTAGTTTATGTGTAGTTGCAACCATTACAATAAAACTTGAATACTTCAAAAAAAAAAAAACAGTTGATGTATGGAGTGGGAAGTTATATTTTGTTTGAATTTGAATTTTTGGTTTTGATTAAGTTTTGACTAGATTTCAACTATGTTTTGATTGGGTTTGACTAGGTTTTGACTATGTGTAAGGTAAATCAAGTTGTGTGCCATTTTTGCTAATTATGTAGGTTTAATTTTTTCCATCTTCCAACGTGGTTTTTCTTTGTTTATTTTTAATTTCGTTATTCTTAACTATTGATGGATTTTTTAAATTAATCTATTCAATGTGCTTTCAACTAATGCATTTTTATTTGATGCACATTTATAATTTTGACTCCTATTAAGTGTTTTCATTTCTAACAACTTTCATTTTCCTCAATTCAAAAATGTAGGGTGCAAGCACAAATAAGCCAATAAAGTTGAAATATGGGCCAACAAAACAACAATCTAAGCACCCAAGTAAACCAACAATAGGCCCACATCAACATTAGTGCATTGGCATATATATAATGACCACCTTGTGGGAAATTATTTCATCATTCCAAAAAATATTTGATTAACATTAGCACCTTTGGAATGTAGGAAGGACCATTTTTTGTGTGAGCAATTTTTTCTTGCATAATTTTTAGATTGGGCAATTGAAAGTTCTCTTTAGTGCAATATTGCAACATTTTTGAACTATGTGTCAACCTATAATTGCATCATCCATCACATGGGCATTATAGGATTTGCTCTTTTAATTCATAATGATAAGTAGATTCTGCCTATATTATGGTTTGATTTTCTTTAATTAATTTCATTTGGGTGTATTGCCCCACACTCTATCTTTGGTAGTTTTATAATTATGAATTTAATCCAACATATTTGCATTATTTGCATGTTCAAATCTATAAAATTTTGACAAAGCTTTTAAACACCTTATTGCAACAAGAGGTAAATTTTGAAATAATGAAATTGCAAGTTAACTTGTTTTCTAACTTGCAAATAGTATCAAGTTGGCCATTTGTAAAATCAACTTGCTCTCCTACAATTAGAATACATATTGTCATTTTCCCCTCTAGCACCTAATGCCCCCATCTATTTTTCAATGTTGCACCATGGACACTTGACAATGGTAGTCCACCTCTACTAGTAGACATTTTCTTAAGATGAACATTGATTACAATTTAACATATACATGAGGTGGACGAAGGATGTTGACATTGTTTCTAATTCACACAAAAATCAACATTGATGTTTTATAATTTTATTTTATTTAATGACTCCAAGTCAAAATCCACTAAGGACAAAATTCCATGTTAAAATTGTCTAGTGTATGACAAGTTATGGAACCTAAAACTATCCTACCTAGACCAACTTTGATGAAAATCATCATCATTAGATTGATGCTTTCACTTTTTGTTACCCATTTTTAATTTGCAAGGTCAAATATTGAGCACCATTGGGGGGTGCTTTAAATAATAATAGAATATTCACCACATTAATTAAGATTTCTAATACAAACCTTCATTATATCAAAAGAACAGAAGAGACAAGATTGGTGTGTTGGTTATAATATCATCTCAATTGTGCCAGTAAAATATTAGTTTTATTTTTATGAGTTTTGTTGTCATTTCAATCATTTCATAATTGCTACCATGTATTTTCATTTCGTTGTTTAATTTGTGGTTTAATTTTGGTGGTTTGTTTTAACAAATTATGGTCATAGTGACATTTTCAAATTCAATCATTCTAATATTTCTATCTTTTAGTTTTTTGGTGTTGTTTAAATACATGTATTTTGTTTCATGTTTCACCTTGATATGGGCAATGGATTATTATAAATGAATATATAGAGTCTTCCACACATGTTATCACACTCTTCATAGTACAAGAACAAAAAACCAAAGAGACGAGTCCCAAGAAATAAAAGAAAAAAACCAAAAACATGTCTTGCTAAGCTATTAAACACCACTATACATTACCATCAAATTGACAATACAAGGGGGATGTCTCACAGTAAACAAAACCACAATAACCTATAGCCTTGATGTGGATAAATAGAACTTGAAATACAATTGAATATTTTCCAATTTTAAGATCTTGTGCCTAAGCAAAATGTCATTGTTCAATTTCATGAAGTCATTAAAATTCATATTTCTTGCACAATTTTTATAACTTGTTGTCCAACCACAAGACATGTTGATAGAATTGGTCAAATATATTTAGAATGTCCATTTAAATCATTGGTTTTGTAGGTAAATTGGATTTTTTTTTAATGATGACACAAATGATTGTAGATTTATGTTCAAAATTCAATGGTTTAGAATGTGTGGGTTCTCCATAATTACATGATTTTTTACATCTATGAATTTTTATTGAATCAAAAAATAGGTGGTTGGGTTAAAGCAAAGTTGATGACTTGGTATTTTCATATCTTACAACTCAATAGGATGACAAGAGATGGATTGAAAACTATATATATAAGGAACAATTAACAAAAAGATTAAAACAAAAAATAAAAAATTATGATATCAAATATATGTGTGTAGTGGTAATGAACATTTGGTTGCTACATGTTCATGATATAATTTAGCACATCCATTTTCGTACTTCCAATGCAATGAACTATTCACTATTGAAAAATCAATAATCCATCTAATTTTGCATAAGTCTATATATATTAACCTTTAACCACCTAAAAATCTTCATGAATGAACCTTAGATCTTATTTCAATTTAGCAAAAATCTAACCATTCAACTCATCCTTTTAAATCATTAACTAAAACAATGAAGGTAGCCTAAGGTGAAAATATCCTTGGGTGGTACCACTAGGAACCACCTTGCCAAAATCATAAGAAAGTTAAACCTAATTTAAGAAATAAAATTCCATCTACTTATACATTAGTTTATTTGATTAAACCAAGAGGGCTATGTTTTCCCCACTTGTGCACACATTCGTGAAAAATAATGAACACCCAAAAACTTATAATATGCATTAGCATTTTGATTCTTGAACCATTCCTAATCCATTTAAAACCCCATTCTTAACTCTTTTGTTTAAAATGTCCTCACATTTAAACATTACACTTTTTTTCTTGTTTATTTAATACATGCACAAAGGAATGATCCAAATTGGTGATTAGAATAACAAAAGTTAAAAATAGTTATCATTTGTATTCTTAACATCAATGACCCTTTAGGATTTAATGATCTTGGCCTCAAAAATTCATAACTAAATGAAAATTGATTCAATCAATTATTTATAAAAGATATTAAGTAGTTTGGCATTTGAAGTATTATTAAAAATTAACATCCTAGAAAAATTCTGAAAAAATAAATTCCTTTTGTGGTCTTGATAAAAAAAACCCCTTGTGTTACATTTCTAAAACTTTTTCCTTATGCATTCATTTTCCACATCAAAACACATTATTTTGTGAATTTAATTAGAGTTTTGAATTCTACACGACTTAGTAACCTTTTGATAAATAATTTGGAATGAAAAAGTTTTTTTTATGTGAGTCCTATGTTGTTTGAAGTTGGATGGGTTTCAAAAATTTGGGGTGTGACGTTCTTAATGGGTCCACCCAAAGATAAGTGTGCCCCCTACCTCTTAACATAGTGGAGGTAGGTGTTTTTTAGTTACTTTTACTTATTATTTCAATAATATGGAATTACTAAATTACCATAGTAACTAGTAAAAATAGTCCCATATTTGATACTTTTCTTTTACCACTTTATTTTTGTGCCTTGATAGTTTATTATGATTTGATAATTTCCCCTCTAATGTTATAATTCTTGTGTCTTGAGTATTTATTACAATTTGATAATTTTCCATTGAGCGTATAAAATCTTGTGCTTTGAATGTTCATTACAATTGGGTTTTGACGTTCACTGTTTGTTGATTTTAAGTTTTCATTTTCATCTCGTGTTTTTTACAATATAAGTGGTAACTTGGAAACTTTGGCCCCTTTAGCATCACATCTTTTATACAAAATGGAAGTTTGACAATCTTTTCCCTTCAAAAGGTTTCAATCAATTAACAATATTGTTTGTTGGATTAACAAAGTAAATTTTTTCTTTTCTTTTTCTATAGGTGATTTCCACAAGCATGGATGATTATTGGTCCTTTTGTGATTTTTAACAAGTTTCTTATGATTATCAAGTTATTAAGTGCATTCCTTTTATTTGTGCACATTATGTTATGTTTTGGAAATTTGATTTGGTATTTTCTACTAACCTTTTTGCATTTTCTTTCTAATGTTACATGTAATGATAACCATCACTACACTAATATGTGTCCAAGTTCATCTTTGTGTTTCATTAAATTTTGAATGAAATTGGACAAATTTACCATAATGAATGTGGACAACCTTTTAGTATACAAGGACAAGTTGCTATGGATAAGTGAATTCACTAATAGCTAATTGAATCCACCATTAATTAATCAAATTTAGTAATAGTTAAATTGTTAATAATAAATGCATTAATAATTAATTCAAATTTAGGCTAGGCACCTAAGAACCTTCATTAAACTACCTAGCTTAGGGTAAGAACCTAACCCACTTAAACACCTAGCTCACCAACCTAGGGTGCAAGTGTGAAGGTTTGAACCATTCATCTCCTTTCACCTCCATGTTTAAGGAACAAATCTTCAACCATTGAACCATTATTTAAATGAATGATTTTTTTCTCATCACATATTATTATGCATTTGTTTTTTAGCCCTAGGCAATTTTTGGTTATTCTACAATAGTATATTTTAGGTTATCTTATCATAAGCCATTGTTGGATATTTTACACTTCTTAATCATATGCAATTTTTGGTAATTCTTGGCTATTCTACCATAAGCTATTCTAGGCTATTCCATCATATGCCATTGTTAGTTATTTTATGTTATTTCTCCATAGGTTATTGTTGGATGTTTAAAATTATATTACCATATGATATTGGTGGTCATTATTTTATTGGTGGTTATTGTGTTTTATTTTATTATAAATTATTGGTGATTATTATATTGGTGGTTATTGGTGGTTATTAGTGGTTATTGATTGTTATTTTATTGTGAGCTATTGTTTATTATTATAGGTTTTATTATCATAGGTCATTGGTAGTTATTTTATTATAAGTTATTGCTAGTTATTCTACACTAAATTACCAAAAGGTACTAATGGTTATTCTATTTATAAATTATTGTGGGTTATTCTAGGTTAAATTACCATAGGCTATTGGTGACTATTTTATTTTAAGTTATTGTCAACTATTTTAAGCTATATTACCATAGGGTATTTTTGGTTATTTTTTCATAAGAAATTATTTTTTATTCTAAATTATTTTACCATTCGCTATTGTTGGTTATTTAAAATTGTCTTAAAATTGGCTACTATTGGCTAATTTATCGTAAGTTATTATTGGTTATTTACATATGTAAGTGCAAATGAAATAACAACAGATCCGCCTACTTTTTGATTTTTTTGTGACTTCTTTTTTAGAATATTCCTGGAATATTATTAGAATATTCTTGGAATGTTCTTGGAAAAAATTTCAAAAAAATCTTTAAATTATATATATATTATTAAGGTTTATGTTTAAAAATTGACAAAAAAATGTCATTTTCAAAAAAATTCAAATCCATTTACAAGTCATTTTACTACTTAAAATAAATGTTATAGTGACTAATGAATTTTTTTGTTAATTTTTTACTTATTGGATTACTTTCAAATTAATTCACATGTTCCCATGATATATTAAAAATAAAATTATATATTTAAAAAATTACAATTTTAACATCAAATTAAATTACAACTTTAAAACATGAAAAAACCAAGCAAACGTTACATTTGTTATGGTATGTGTTATTATGATTGCACCCATGTTATTTTGGCTATTGTATCACATATTATTTTTGGATATTCAATGTTATTTAACATAGGCTATTATTGGTTATTCTATCATAGGTTATTATTGGTGATTGTTGATTATTCTATCATAAGTTATTGTTGGTTATTCTTGATTATTCTTGATTATTTTTTGCTATTTTATTTCATTTTATTGAAAAATATTTTTCATTGTACTAAATTATTTTATTATACGTTATTTTACCTTAGGTCATGATATTTTATTTCAAGTTATTTTAAAATATTATACCTAAAGATAAAAAAACTTATAATAATTTAGGGCATATCATAAAGTAACTTAAGATTTTTAAAACAACAACATAAAAATAAATTTATTTACCATAATAAATTATAATAATGAAACATGACATGTAGGAAATACACACAAGCAACATACTAAATGTGTATATATGTAACATAGTTATGATAATTATAAATTAACAATTATGGTTTTCACAAGTGTGAACTGACCTAAGTTTGGTTTTATTTTCTATTAAAAAATTGTGGCAACCTTGGGTTCTAAAAATTACTCAAAAATAGCAAAAGCTTGGAAACTTATTGACACCTCATTAATCAATTCCTCCCCTTAACAATCGAGATATTTGATTGTTTAGACAAACATGCTTGTGTGTTTTTACATGATTATGCCAATGCCATTTGGAGTTTGAAGGGGATAGAAAAACTTCATCCTTGGTCACTTTTTTTCGTGAAAAAATTTCAATCACATTACAAAAGATGCAAGCGTCTTCCATTTAAGTGGTGTGGTAGTCGTAGGCTTAACTACTTCTCAATTGCTACATGTTCAAAACACACCTCCCACCACGATGGCCAATCTATTGCAAGTTGTTGCCTTTTGACACATGAATATGGTCGACCTTCCAGTCGGTTATGGATATGGACAGATTTTCCCAGCTATTTTGAGCCAACTTGACATCATGTCACTTCTCCTTTTCTCTTTATTTTATTCCTTTGTACATTTCCCTCACATTTGTGTTTCTTAATAAAGCTTTACATGTCTTTGATTGGGGGTTGTTGTCACTCATATCTAGCTCATTGAGCCTATCAACTATTGGGGAGTTTTGTGTAGGTAAAGCCCAAGGATGAGGGCATTACCAAAATAAGATGCTTGTCAAAAATTTGGCATCACCTTGGGCACCCCAAAAATAAAATAAAATAAAAATTATATATATATATAATTACTTGCGTGGCACAAATAGTGAAAATCCATTTCAATGGTGCCTTCATTTGGGCATTACCTAACAGAAAGGAAAAGTTGGCACAATTCCTTTATGAGGTAATACTTGGCCAAAAAGCAAACTTGAAAATCAAAAAATTCAAGAATCAAAGGCAATTCAATTTACACAACAGAAATTGCTTCAGGTCTGTAGTCTTTACAAACAACCAACTTGTGGTGGGATACAAAGCTTCAAGGGATCCAAGTTCCCAGGCACACACAATCATATAGGATTGGACTTTTATGCTGGGCCATGACTTATGTTAGGCACATGACTTCTTAGAGACAACCACTTCCTCTATTGGCTAGAAGCTGAAGGTTGGTTTGGATTGGTTACAATGAAGAAGGCCTTTGTCATAAAGGTTCATTGACTCCCAATGCTTGGGTTGAGTATTTTGTCTGAAACAATGGTCACCTCAATTGTTGATCTCCTCACAAATTTTGGGTCACTGTTTTATGTTTAATAATGTGTGTTTAATTACAAGCTTTACATTATTGTTGGGAAAACCATCTTTGGCTGGTATCACTAAGAACATCACACCTCAAAATTTTGAAGAGTTACATGGTTAAGACCATGCCTTGAATTAGGGGAAAGGAAATCATCATATGGGAGGCCATTATTGAGTACTGTAGATTAAGGTCAATTTTCACATGGACAAGACAAACAATTATTTTTCAAAAATAAATTCGTTTTTATAAATTTGAAATCATCAATTTTTCATGATCTACTATGATAACTTCATACGAAGACTGAAATTACTCAGATTTATAGCCTGAGATGATTATGTGGTTTTCAACAACTCAGCTTTATAATTTCACAAAAAAAATCATTTCATTCTTTTAAAGATTATTTAATGACAAAATTGACTCTAGGGTAAAGTATGGCATGGAAAAAAAGAAACTCTTCAAGATGTTCAGAAAGATGGGGAGAAGAGTGCAGGTAGTTTTAAAGCTTTCAACAACAACGCAAAGTTTACTTGTCCGATAGGTGGTCCATGCAATGCCCCCTCCGCCTTGGGTGAACCAGCACCCACATTGGTACAATGGTAATATCTCTTGGTAAACTTTAGGCTTTGGTTGATGTGGGTTTGTCTTCCCCAGGTCCCTTTGCCCCTTCTGTATGGTGTCTTTCTTTGCAATGCATTTTACAATTTTTTTCTAAATAAATAAATAATCTCAAAATCCATGTAACTCTTTCCTAAACATTACAAATGTCTCACTAAATCAAGGTTTCTGAGCTCAAATTTAACATTTATTGGGCTTAATGTGGCCACTAAGATGCCTCACTCAAAAAGGTCAAGGTACCACCATGGGGCTTCCTTGGTTCACCCTGGCCATAGCCTCCTAGCTATGTGTGCTATGACCTTGCTCTTTGGCCCTGGGGGAAAAGTAAGAAGGTTTCAATTGTGCTTCTTTTTTATGCATTGGTTGATTTTTTTAAAAATAAAATAAAATGAGGCAATTGGCTACATTGGGCATTCAAATAGTGTCATCCAATCCAAGTCAATCATATTTCTTCCTTTTCCTTAAAAGTGTCCCAAGATTTTTTTGCACCTTTCCAATTCCAAATAGTCCTCAAACGAAAGCTAATCAAAACAAGCAAAGTGAGTCCAAACCTTGCAAAACAAACACACAACACAACCCTTCTTCCCAATAGATAGTTTTGTTTGGGGGGGTGGGGGAGGGAGGGGGACACACAAAAATAGGTAGGCTTTTTTTGAGGATAAGCAAGTAAAGCCAAAGAAGGAGAATGTGTCAGAAAACAGAAAAAAGAAAATAAAAAAGTAAAGATATGATAAGAAAAAAAAACTGTCATTTTGTTGAATAGAAAAAGTAAAACACAAGAGGAGGAGAGAGGAAAAGAGGGGCACCAAAAAAAAAAAAAAAAAAAAAAAAAAAAAAAAAAAAAGAAAAGAAAGAAAAAGTTGATAATAATAAGAGGACAAATGAAAAAGTCTCAAGATCTCGTTTGAGATTCCAAATGAGGACAAGAGACATGGCCTCACCAGAGTCCAGAAGCTCTGGAAAATCCCACAAAAGCCTCCTCCTTCAATAATGCAAAATTGCAGCTAATATTCTGCAAATGTACATTATATGTAGCTGGCAAAGCTTGGTGTGTAAGTAAAGTATTGAGGATATGGTCAGGATTATTATTGTTGTTGTTATTGTTATTTGAAATTTATCGTATGGTTGTCCCTGGACATTTAAAGTGACATTTTCAGAGATAACTACTTCATTTTCAAGCCTAACTATTTCATTTCTTCCTTTGATAGTTACTTCCTTTCCTTTTAACTTCTTAATAATTATTTCTCATCTTTCTTTAATATCAACCTTCATCTTTTAAATATCTCACTCTTTTTTCCCTACCCATCAACATGGACAAAACAAAAGAAATTTAACATGTGCATGAAATATATATTAATTTAAATTAAATTTGACATTGACATAAGTAGTGATGAATTTCTTGAAAATCATATGGAAAAACATTATATATATACATATATAATTGATCATCACTGGTAGTGTGCACCAGCACAGAGACCCAAATTATTTTCACACAGATGGAGAAAGTCATTGCAAAAAGGAGCAAAATCACAACCAGCCTGAAGGGAAACCCAACCCCGACAACACACAACCAGACAACTACCAATGCACATTGCACACTATCAACCACAGACCGTTTAGTTGTACCATCTAATTTTTCTGCCATCTCTAGTACAAAAAAGCTTGAAACCCTGGTAAACTTTATTAAAATAAAGCACCCAGCAACGGGCGAGAGGGAGGACAAAGAGAGAGGACCCAAGTCTGAGCCAAAAACACAGAAACCCAAAGGGGGGCTCAAAAGGGGGCAAAGAACCAAATTATGTTCCAATACCCTGGCCACCAGTCCCAAGAAAGCATATCATACAAAGAAAGGGAAAGGAACCTGAAAGCATAGTAAATCTAGAAGAACCCTCACCTGCGAGGACAACACACTTCAAAATAGAGGCGGCTTGTGCTCTGCAAAACTACCCAAAGCTTGGTGTGGGCTCCAGCTCATGTCAAAGAACTCAAGCAATATGGTTTCCTCATCTGGGTTTAGGTCTTGTTTGATTGATTATGGCAGATTAGAAGGCCTTGTGTATGTGGCCATTCTAATCTGCCATAATCAATCAAGCAATCCCACATCGCTTTCTTAAGCCTAGCATCCTGCCACCTAACCCCATTGGATATGAGATCGTTTCTCTCAATCCTGATATGCTAGAGTGCAATTCAGTAAGGACCAAAGCATGCTAAATTTCCTAAACACCTTCAGGCAGTTCCTTGTTCGATAAGGACTGCTCTACACTTAGGGCCTTCAGTGTACCACCTTCACTTGCTGGCCTCTTGTTGAAGCTGTAGAGAAATTTAAAAGCATATTCCCATGCTTTTACTGCTCTGTGGCAATGCCAGAATCTATGCAACACAGTTTTAGCTGCCTCGGGCTCACATGATGGACATGAATTCGAGATGTTTCTATTCATCTCTGCTCTCCATGCATTAATTGGACCTCGCATACATGAACCGCGCATCTCTCTTGTCTCGACGATTCAACGAAACTTATCCTTGCACTTTAGAGAGAAGTTCTGTGGGACCATTGGGCTCCACAAGTCCGTGACATTTCTTGTCAAGATTTGTCGTGGATTGAGTAGCTCTATGCCTAATCTAATGCATTAAAGTCCAATAGTTCTTTCCCACCCCCTCCAGCTCTAGAGTCTTGGATCCAAACTTATCTCCTCTAGCCTTACCACCCACGAGGGTAGCCAGGTCAGTCACCGAACACTTAGTGTCTCAGAGGTCTGCGCATTTCTGGAGAGTGCTCCTTTGAATTTCATGCCCGAAGAGGAATTGGAACCCTGCTATTTTCGCACCCACAGAAAGTTGAATCGTTGAAAAAGATGAAGAAATGAGTGAGATGTGACCCTCCAAAGTAGGGGGGGTTCAAATGGTGGAAACGAAAAACCACCGAACACTTGGAAGACTATTACCGAACACCCAAAAAAAAGGTCTTTGAAAGTCGCTCTATTTCCTTTATGGTTCCAAGATTATTTGTAGATCATAAGGTTGCGCTCTTATAGCACTTTAAATCACTTACAATTGAACAAGAAATGAGAAAGTTATGAGCATTGAAAGTAAGAGGGGTAGAAGAGAAGAAAAACGCGTTTTGTAACTTGGAAAAGCTTATTTCTCTTCTTGCTCTTCTATAATTATTTACTTATTTATATGTGACCTCTTGTCATAGCCCAGTTCAAGTTTGGTGCCCAGGCTTCGATTCAAGAAAACATGCACATCTCAAATTTAAGTCCGAGCAAAAGCTCCTCCTCTTTTTAGAAGTTTGATGTTTTGGTCTTGCAAAAACCTAATACAAGGAATTTGTATATGTTAACCACTAATTTTTTCAATTGTCAATGATTATTTTTTAGTCATAACATTGTGTGTGATTATAGGTTTTTTTAATTGCTTTGAATAAGTCACATAAAATTTTTGTCACAAAAGACATTATGTGACATTAAGTTTATATAACAATCACATCAAAGTGAAATTCACATTCACTTTTCATCCACATGACATTTAGCTTATGTGGCATGGTCATTTATAATTAGTTTTTATGATTAAAATGTGTAGTGACATAAGCACAAGCATTTTACAAGTAGTTTTATGACTAAAATGTGAAATTTACAAAGTTTTTTTATCCTTGTAATGTTGACACGTGACAAGTTGCAAATTGAATAAATGGCACCACATAACTTACATAGGTCAGCCTAAGCTACATGACCTACCCTACTAGCCTAAGTGCTTAAGCTGGGCAGCCCAACCTCCCTAACCTAAGTTGCCTAGAATAAAAACATGGGTTAAGTTAGAGCTTAGGTGGCTTAAAATAGGTGGTTTTAGAATAGGGACTTAAACTATCTAACCTAGATTAAATATATAGAGTGCAATAGTAATGACTTTGATCCCCTCACATCCACATTGAAGGGCAAATTGCTAATGATTGCACCAATTTTTTAATGTAATATGGAATGGATTCACATTTTAATAAACATTTTATTTAACCTACCTTAAACTATGTAGGCTATTTATAATATTACAAAACATGATTTTAATGGTAATCAAATTGTGACTAAATTGATTATAGAATAAAATTATTAATCTAAAATGATTACATGTGTCTAGTATGAATAACATCAAAACTAGGTATGTCCATTATGACTTTTAAAAATTAATTATCTACTCAAATCAAACATTACAATATACATGTGGCAAATGTGGCACCCACATGAATTTGTTTGATTTGATTATTATGACTATTGTGACTAAAATTAATCATTCAAATATGACACCTTGTGATTGTAGTGCTACTTTTGATGATGTGATAACATTAAAATTGAACAAAATCATGTGATTATTATTTTTAAATAATTAATAAAAAATATAATAAACTTTTCATGCTCTTAATTATTTTTATAGTAATCTTCTTATTAAATAAGGTTTTAAAAAATTATTTATTTTGTTGAAATATCCCAAACACAACACCTCCTATCACACTCTTGATACCATTGGACTTTCAATGAATAAGGGTGTGCCAAGTTTCTGTACTCCTGGTGCAAAAACTATTGAATATTAATTTTATCATTGAAATTTTAATGAAATCAAAACAAAAAAATTCGGGGCAATTGTTGCATGAACTTGATATTGTTGGAAAACCCTCAATTATCAATGTGAAATATTAAATCTTGAATAGTTTTGTTTTTGAAAATTCAATAACAAATGAGAATTCAATTTTTAGAAAAAATAACAATTGGATATCAAGTGTTGTTGGAAAGCCTTCAATGATAAAAATTTAATGGTGATAGTTTCGTAATTTTAAAACCTAAGGTCCATGAAATATTGAATTTTGAAATAATCTTTATATCCAAAAGTTTGGTAACAAATGAAAAATCCAATCATAGTGGAATGAAATTATAATTTCAATTTAGGCTAAAACATTTGAAGTAAATTCTTATTGTTTTTGGAAATCTTTCAATGAATTAAACATGGTTTTGTAATTGTTATACCTAAGGTGCAAGAAATATGAAATTTTATATAAATTATTTTTTCATTAAAATTTTACTAGCATATGCAATTTCAACTTTTAGTGAGAATGAAAGGTGGGGGACACTTTTATTGTTGTTGGAAAAACCTTAATGAATAGGATTTCATGGAGATTGTTTTGTAAATTTCAAAACTAAGGTGGAAGAAATATTGAGTTTTGAATGAAGAATTTCACTAAAAATTAAATAATAAATGAAAATTTTAAAGCATAGATATAAATTAATAATTATTATTATGACATTAAAAAAAATTCAATCAACTTCATTATGAACAATATTGACATTTGATTATATTAATTTAAATTTATGTATTTCACATGTGGAAATAATTTCATTAATAATTTCAAGATTAAATCATTTTGATAAGAAAACATTACTTTGAATTTTTTTAGATAAATATTATAAATTAATCTAAATGTATTGACATTTGAAATTATGAAAAAAATTGAATTATCTGTAATTATGAGATTATTATTTTTTGAATAATTGAAATTTTATATTCAAGTTTATAGCCAATTTCAAAATAATTATAATATGTAATATTTTTGACACATGAAATTGGAAAATTTTCAATAATTGAAAAAAATTATGAAATTTGAAAATTACACGTCATTAATTAAAGACATTACATTTGAATTTATATTCTCAATAAATAATTATAAAATATTACATTCAAGTTTTTGAAATACATATTTAATATTTTTTTAATGTCTATATGTATTTGGATGTCAATGTTTTTCATCATGTGATGTTGTGATTAGATGGTTAATGCATTGGTGTGTGGCTAAGACATTGAAAGGTTTGATTTTCTCTTGTGTCATATGTTAAAAAATTGACACATGGCATATTATAATGAGTATAAAAAAAACCAAATGGAAATTAAATGTGGGTTTGGTGATTGTTGGTACTTTAATTAAAATTTCTATTTTTTCTTCTTGGGTAGTTTAGTCCAAGAATAAAGTTGGCAAACCCATGGTAGTCCAACAAATCATACATATGACAGTTCTTCAATATATATATATTATTTATTCATTTGGCCATGTAAGATGTTAAATCAACTTGATTAAAATTAGTCAAAAAAACTAACATAAAAACCATGGTTTTGTATCAATGTTAAAGGCCTACCTAAAGGTTGCCTAATTTATCTAAGGTTTGCTTATAGCAATTAAGGTACCTATGGCTTTACCTAAGGTTAAGGGTTGTTTAAACTAATTAAAATACTTAAAGGTCAAACTAGGGACTTCTTATGTTATTTAGATTACTTAGAGGCTTACTTGAAAGTTGTTTAAACTACCTATGGTACATGGGGGTGGGTTAAGTTATTTAGGTTACCTAGGTTTAAGCAACCTAAGCCAACATGTAATATTGCATGCATTGTTTGACCATTAACACATACATTTGCAACCATGATGTATTATAGCCATAATTCAAGTTGAACAATACATCACATCTTGTGTAGTCACCTAGTAATCACATTACCAATCGTAAAAACAACTAAATTTTCATCTATTATAACAAGGGGTGTGTCACATTGTAGCCTTTTCCATTTACATTAAAAAATATCTTTAGGCAAAAGAAAAATTGTGGCAATTATATGTGCACATTTAAATATTTCACCATGCAAAAATATAATCTCCAAAGACTCTTCTAAAAGAAACCACAATCCTTTAAGATATTATAAATCTATAACTAATTTCAAGTTTCAACACAAGCCAACAAAAACAACAATTGAGGAAAAACCTTGATAATATCTAAGAACAAAATTATGGATGTTACTATGATAGGGGTTTCATTTGTCTAATCAATTGACTCAAAATCAAGACATCATCACACAATATACCCTACAAATTTTACAACAAAATTAAGTTAGGAACCTCATCAATGGCCATAATAATAGACAAGTCTTAAAACCTTTAAATCATTTGCCTTATCAATTGATTCAAAATTCAGCATTATCACATCACATCCCTACAAAATTAAGGTAGTAACCTCATCAATGGCCATAATTAATGGGTTGTGGTCCAAATGAATTGTGAGTCAAAATTTTCAAGTATAATTGCAAAATTTCAAAGTGAAAAGTGAAAATAATGCACCATGAAGCCAATACGAAAATCATGTAAGTTCTTGCTTCTAATTCAAGGCTTTGGAATTTTGTGACAAAGTACTAGCAATCAAGATTTATAATTTGTAGATGTAACCTTTGGCTCCTCCACATTAAGTGATGTCCCACATTAGTTACACAATAAACACATAACTACCATGTTTCTTTTGACTAACAAGCAAACATGACACATAGTGCAATAAACATTATAGTGGGTATGTTTAGACAACTAGGTTGTCACCACGTTTATGCATCCATCACAACACGATGGATGCATTCCCTACTCCACATCATATTATTAGATGTAAACTTCCAATTGCATTCCATCCAAGCGCCTAATTTGAGTGCCTTTGCATGTGTTTTTTGGGCACATGGCCAACACTTATCAACTTGGTGGAAAGACGGGGTCGCAACCGTATGCACACCTACTTGATTACTCCATCACAAATATCATGGTCGCCATAATCTTTGCACTCACATTGGGACAAATCAAAAGTTACACTCATGAGTCACCCAATTTTGAGACCCAACAAGACTAGGTAGTACCTCCTTCCTATAAGCACAAAACAAACACATGAATCAACATTGTTTCTTTGCACCTACAAAACCTCATGCATCCAGTTCTTTGAACTTCACAACAGATCATCAATTTTGGAGCCCAAGAATCTGACCGATGCTTTCCAACGATCATGAATTGTTTTTTCAACTAGGATCTAATTCTCTCCAAGTTCTTCCCCCAAGCCCATGAGGGGAGACTATTTTCCAACTTAAAGATTTGTCACCATATGAAATTGTAGCTAACCTATTCTTCTTCTTTTGTTGTTGTTGTTGCTGCGTGACAATTGGCCATTAGTGGGATTTGCATTATTAGTAGGAGGATTGGTATTAGGGGTGGGCAACTTACTAACGCAATATGCATGGCCATTTGTTGGTTTCTCCATTGTCGAAGTCATTTCCTCAAGCATTACAATGGTTGCTAGTTGGTACTCAATCATACTCCATAAGAACTTCTCTAGATATATTTCAACATTACCTATTAGGATCAACCAACATGGCATAAAACTTGCAATAACAATGGTGTTTGTGTGAAATTATTTGAATGTTTCTTCTTTGGTAGCAAATTTCAATATACATGTATTGGGATGAATGATGAGGCATTGATGTAAAAGGTGGATTTGTGTGTGAGTGTAGGAGAAAATGAATTATTTGGATGATTGAATCAACCATGCACAAATTTTGTTTCCAAGAGTGGGATGTTTTTTTATTGTTGTGTTTCTAGGAGCTACATTGCATACCTCCAATTTTCAATATAATTTAGCCAAGCTACAAGCACACAATCGGTAATATAAAGACCTCTAGTGATCTTCCATTTGAAATTTATGGGATAAGATGCAGATTTGTACACATCCCTCTTATTGCACATACAACTAAGCAGAAAAAAGATTGCGTTAAAAGTCAATAAATGTGGGCTTCTTCATCGATGTTCTATCATAGTTCAAATTCCAGGCTAGATTTCCATGACTATCCTATTGATGTTTTTGTATGAGTAGGTGACATATAGGAGTGATGCCGAGATGAACACAGAATAAAACTTTGATCCTGAAATTGGGGAAGCACCTTTAAGTACAATTTATACTCATTCCTAGAATTGATACAAAATTGTTTAAACCCATCTTCTGATTCAACACTAACCCGATTTCTCTCAAAAGAAAAAAAACTAAATTCTCCTTAAATTAAGGTGGAAAACTTGTACAAAGAATGTTGCCCAAGAGGATAATGGTAGTGACAAGAATGCCAATGTCCAAATCCCGTGAGCAAATGGTCTTGAAGGGAAAGTTGGAACTAATCAATATTTGTAGCAACCAAAAGATTAACGTGCAATGAAGGTGACGATGATGCATTGGGTTTCCAATCTTTCTGACTTTGTTTCATGCATGGCAAAATAAACCCTAAACCCTAAATTAGGGAGTTGTCAAGTTGGTTTGTTAACTATTTTATTTTTGTGACAAATATCAAGGATGAAAATAACATTTGGACTAATTATTGTGGTCATTTTGGGATTTTGCTTTGTAGTTTTCTCACCTGCCTTCAACTTGGCCACCAATGATCAATGGCACTAATCAAACATAAATTAGGGGTAGCAATAAGTAGTTGCAAATGTGGCAACTAAAGAGGGAAATCCATTCATGGGCTTGGGTAGACTTTGTATGTGAACAAGTAAGCCTATTGCATAGTAATGATGTAGCATGAGGGGAGCCATCTATTGAATTCACTAGATGGTTATGTCATATTGCAACTACTATAGCCAATTTCATTTTTATATACAATGGGCTTAAAGGAGGTAAGGTTCGATGTCCCACATCTTAGGCTTAAAGTTTATTCTTCTTTTTGTAGGAGAATTACCTATGTTAGAAGATGTTAGATTGATGATGAGAAGCCCATGAAAGACAAGCTTGTTTCAACTTGGTTAACTATTCAGGTTGTATGAATGTGGACATGAGTTTTGTTAGATGATATATTGGTAGATGAAGATTTAAGGTTTGTTGAAACTATAATAGTTTTATCTCATCCCATTACAACAAATCAATCATTAACCAGAGTAAGTAGTCCAAGGACCAAGTTGTAAGAAGGGAAGAAATAATTTTAATCAAAGGTGATGGCACCAAATAAGGTTGCAGTCATGATTGATCTAGTGGCTATGCAAGCAAATGGTGATTCAAACATGGATATTAACACTGGATACATTTTTTTTATGGACATGGGTATGTGCTACTCATGGTGGGCATTCCTTGAGCTTTAAAATGGATTGGTTCACAATAGGCTAAAAAGGTTTTTAGTCCTTTGCATAAGTGCATTGATTATTTTATGTACATGGTGAACAAATAGCCACACTAAAGTGGGTGGTCTACAAGAATGCAAAGGGGGTGGAGGCACTACTACATGCTTTTGTTGTAGAAGCAAAAACAATGAATAGTAAAAACAATAACAACAAATTGTGAAAGCACGGGAGAATTAGATTAGAAGTATAAAATAAACAAAGATTATGGGCTTATCCAACTTTTAGTAGAAAACCCTTTACATTTCCATCTTTAGTAATTATTATTGCATTCAATAAAACTTCTAATGCTGGTGCTTTGAATCATCCTCTTCCAATGGGTGTCAATTTGCATCATCGAATGGTTCACTATTAGAATTCCTAGCTTGAAAGGAATTTTGGTCAAAAAAACCAAATTGGGGTGAGGGGGGGGGGCAAAAATATTCCTTGTCATTTTGGACAAGTCAATTTTAACATGTCTAGTGTGACTGGGTGGTCTTTTTGACTAGCAAAATAAAGGCCATTCGATTGGTCATTTTGATTGATGAATATCAAACCATTTGACTAGTTAAATTATTATAATAATTTATTTTAATATTAAAAAATAATTTGTAAGTAAGCAAGTTGTTGATAGGTAGGTCGTAAAAATGTAGGTAGGTAAGTGGTAGCCTACCCACCTTAACCCTGTAAGCATATACATAAATTACAAGTGTTAGGAATTAAACCATTGACCTCCCCAATGATAAACCAATGGACCACACCATTAAAAGGTGTTCAACTTTTGTCAACTTTTTTTATTTCACATGTTTATTTCGACACATCATTATGAGACTATAAGGTACATAGGTAGGTATGTTGTACGAGGTAGCCAGGTGGGTGGGTGGGTGCGTAAACCAATAGGCAGGTGGCCGGTAGGTAAATAAATAGGTAGGGAGGTAGGTGGGTGGGTAGCTTGATAAATAGGTAGGTAATAATTAATAGGTGGGTGGGTGGGTGGGTAGATGAATAGGTTGTAGTAGGTAGGTAAATACAAAGGTACATAAGTAGGTAGTTGGGTAGGTAAGTAGGTTGGTAGGTTGTAGTAGGTAGGTAAATATAAAGGTAGGTAAGTAGGTTGGTAGGTATGTTAGTAGGTCGATAGGTAAGTAGGTAGGTAGGTTGTAAAATATGGTAGATAGGTAGGTATGATGCCCCATTTGACTATAATAACATTGGCCATTTTGACTAAATGCTTTACTTGATTAAAACCCCATTGACCATTTTGACCAAAGGTGTCATTTGTTTATGTCCAATTTGACTAAATGTTCCAAAAGACTAAGCGTCATTAACCATTTTGACCAAGGTGGTCAAATTTTTGTCCAATTTGACTAGATGTCCAAGTTAACAAATATTCAAATAGGTCATTTCAACCAAGTTGATTGGTTAAAAGATACACATGTCATTCAAGCCCCTAACTTCTAGTCAAAATGTACATGTTCACTAGTCAAGAAAGACCAATTAGTCAATTTGGACCATTTGAAAAATGAAGAATTTTAATAATGTATGTAGTTTGAACTTGCTCTGTAATCAACTATAAAAAATCTTCTACATGAATGCTACTTCCTTTTGTTGGGTCATTAACTAAACTCATGGAATCATTTCGTAACACTTGTTCATCTAGCAAATTGTTTTTGGGTTGCATTGTTTGGAGGTTTAAATATCTTTCAAGATGTCATTCAACTTGTAATTGGAGCATAATGCATCACACCCACATCCGAATAGTGAACTCCAATCCTTGTAACTAAAAAAAATGAGGCAATTGCATGTTTTTTTATTGCCACATTAAATCACAAAGGAGTTTGGAAGAATTTTTAAAAATATCCATAGAAGGATATTACATATGTAGTTGCAAGGATGAATAGAAAAGTTTGGTTTCACTACATTTGAAAGTTGTTGATGGTTAGTTTGATAATATTGTTATCACCACAAAATTTAAAACAATCTTGTGGGATGATGCATAGGGCGAGCATATTTGTTGGGTTATAACTATGTAGACAAATAGGAGTTTGACAAAGTTGTGAGATATGATCCAAACATGAAGTTTATTAATGTTTAAGCCTAGGGTGCCACACTTGTCAATGTATAAATTACATTATTTTACTTCTTAGTAATGTCATTTGTGTTTGGTGTAACTACAAATTTGGTGCTTTTGTATCATTTGTTGTTTGGTTTACCCAAATCTTCACTAAGGATGTATCTCAATGATTAGAAAGGTTGTCAATGGGCCTTCATGGTAAGTCTACTTTGTGGCTTCGACAATGGCTTTTAGTTCATGGGAAGTCAAACAATGGGCTACGTTGCTGCAAATGTTGTCCAAGTTGGTGTTTTAATAACCTCGCCACATGGTTTTTTCATCTTATTGCACATTTGACGCACTCCCAAACTCTTTAATGGATTCAAATGTGAGTCTAAACTGAAAACAACAGAAGAGCAAGGAGTCGGGGCATGCTCCCTGGCTTGCAGCACTTTGGAAAGGTAGAGGGGCATGTTGGAGTTCAAGGATGGGACTACGGAGAATGACAAGCATCAACTACTCACACGGACCTGCATAAAACCAACACAAGGTGGTTAATGCATAGTTGGAGCACTTTTGGTGCTAGGATGAGCCACGGGCAATTCGGATTCATGAGACTCACCATGGCCCGGACTTGGGGGAAGCCACCACCTTCCCCCTTATAGTATACTTTGTGCCTCTCCATGAGGCCCACATCCAAAATGGCATTTTGTCTCGAAATTCCCAAAGTTGGGATTCCCGTGACTTTGGGGCCCCATAACTTTATGTGCAGACCTTCAATTGAGATGAGGTTTAAAACAAAGTTGTAACCCTCGTCGAAATCTTTCCAATTGTATGTTGCATGCCACCTACACGTAAGGAAATTGGGTCAATTCCCGACTTTTAGTGGTCGAGAGTCAAACTGCCAATGTCGCAACCCCACTTCGGGCAAGTGTGAGGATGAGACTCACACTCCCAAAAAATGAGAACTTGGAATCCTTCGGGATTTCGCAACTTTAGAGCCCGACAACAGAGGGCAAAACACCTCACCTTGAGGTGTTTTTTATACCATTGAAAAGGCCTTGAATTGAATATGCAGCACAAATTATGGGCAAAAGAAGGGTTGGGAGTCAAACTGGCAGTTTGACTCCCGACCACAAAAAGTCGGGAATCGACCCAATCCCAGTGTGTGTAGATGAAGTGCGATACACCGTTGGAAAGCTCTTGAGGAGAGCTACAAGTTTGCTTCAGACCTCATCCCAATCCGAGGCCTGAGCTGGGAGTTGTGAGTCCCCAAAGTCCTGGGAATCCAAGTTGAGACAGTTTCGGGACTCCTTCTTGGGAGTCCCGGGAATAAAAGCCATTTGGATGCAGGTGCCGCGGAGTAACGTAGAGAATACTATATGGGGGAAGGTGGTGGCTTCCCCCGAGTCCGGGCCGTGGTGAGTCAAGTGAGTCCAAGGTTGCCCGTGCCTTGTCCCAACACCAAAAGGGTGCAGAATGAGTTCTAACCAACTTGTGGTTGGTTTTGGATGCAGGACCAAGTAATTAAATAGTTTGTCCCTCTTCCTAGTCTAATCCCGGAGCCTTAACACGCCCGTCTACCCCTTTTAGTGCTGAGTGCTGGGAGCGTACCCTCAAGTCTTCAAATTTCCTCTTTGTGACATAGTTGGACTCTTGGGGGTCTAACAAGGGACTTGGGGTTGCGTCAGCCAATTTGACTCCCAACCTTTCTTTTGGTCATAACTTGTGTTTCAGATGTCCAAATGGGTCATGCGAGCCCATTTTAGACATTTATGTTTTAATAGCTTTCCAATGGTATAAAGAACTCCTCAATTCATTGAGACCTGGCCCTTT
>Ga0209208_10002154_pt1 | contig 28150 bp, 19 predicted proteins | sample S1TSphfallax_3_FD_187694 | JGI IMG/M metagenome (GOLD analysis project Ga0209208, IMG submission 187694) | Host-associated microbial communities from peat moss isolated from Minnesota, USA - S1T2_Fd - Sphagnum fallax MG (SPAdes) (version 2) | ecosystem: Host-associated > Plants > Peat moss >...
CCCTCGCATTGGTCATTTGGACATATGCAGCCCAAGTTATGGGCAAAAGAAGGGCCGGGAGTCAAATTGGCAGTTTGACTCCCGACCACTAAAAGTCGGGAATCAACCTCTTCCTGACATCCGAATTGAGAGTGCGACACGGCGTTGGAAAGATCTCGATGAGGGCTACAACTTTGGTTCAGACATCGTTGCGATCAGACTCTACAGTCGGGAGTTATGAGCTCCCAAAGTCCCGGGACTCCAACTTGGGAGTCCCGGGAAAAAGAGCCATTTGGATGTAGGCTCGGCGGAGTGGCGCAGAAAATACTATATGGGGGAAGGTGGTGGCTTCCCCCGAGTCCGGTCCGTGGTGTGTCTTGTGGTCCAAAGTGCCCGTGGCTTGTCCCAACACCCAAGGGTGTTCCTAAATGTGAACTAACCACTTTGTGGTTTGTTTCGGATGCAGAATCAAGCTTGATCTACTAGTCCCTCTTCCTAGTCTAATCCCGAGACTTCTAGCACGCCCCTCTACCCCTCTATAGTGCTGGAAGTCGGGAGCGCCTTTCCGAGTCCCAATTTCTGCAACTCTACATAGGTGAACCCTCAAGTGGGTTCACCCCGGGACTTGGGAGTGCGTCATCAATAGTGGAGGAGGGTTGCCATATTGACCTACATATATACACTCAAAAGATCTTCCAAGGAAAATATTAGTTTTGCATAGTCCTTTAGTCTAATAATCCTTGGCACTCTCATGTTGATCAAAAGAATGATACCTAGTTTCTTCAATTTAGACTATATAAACAAACCAACTAACCTACCAAAATTAATTAAACGTATATTAACAATGTTTCATAACAATAGATTGGAGGGTTTAGGTCTACTAGCCCTATGAAGCCCCAAGTCTTGCATGGAACTAAACATTGACCTAAAAGGACTATGTGAAGATTTTGCACTAAGATATAATTACAATGTTTAATAATTACCAATGTAAACCTTGTTGGCAAGTAAGAACAAATGCCACTAGATGGCGGATTGTTGTGGAATTGTTTTTGTGGTCCCAATTTTATTGTTCATTTGAATTCAATAATGTTTTGCATCCCAAACAAAGCCGCACAAGATATGTCAATGTAGATGTTTATGTAAATTGTAACACAAAAGCCAAGTGAAATGAGACCTATTACATCAAAAGCCTTAAATCAATTCACACAAAACTCCATCAAATTAGTGGTGACACAAGACCATGTAGCATTGCAAATCCAAAGTTTAGCCCAAAGAAAATGTTATAGTTCACAATACCAATGAAAGAAACCATTGCCCAACATGAAATATTCTAGACAAAAAAAGTGTAATCATGACCAAAAAGGCATAAAATGTTTCGCACTTTCAACCCAAACACTAGTAAAAAACCCCCCCTTTTGCAACTACGTTTTCAACTACTGTTCATCTATAAACCAAGTCTAAAACTACACATACAGTTGCAATTTATTTTTTGCAATTAGGAAATATTTTTTGCAATTGCTAACTAGTAATGTCGAAAAGTACAAATTGAGAGTGAAATTACAATTGAAAGTGTATGCCACATGTCAACACCACAACAATAGCCACTACTTACCAACTTAGTTGAAAATTACTCTACTAATATAGTCAAGGGATGTTGTCAACTACAGTCAACAAATGGATGAACTTCATCCGCTAACTAAGCATGACATCAACCAAAAATATAATTTTAATTTCAACTAGGTTACAACTATGTAAGTTAAACAATTCAACTATGTTGTAATTATGTAAATTGAACATTTGGCCAATGGTTTGGTGACACATGGCACATTGACAATGTTGATATGTGGCACATTCATAAAATGTGGGATCAACGCATAGTTAAATGACACATGGCATGCTCACAAAATGTGGGGTCAACAAATAGTTTAATGACACATGGCAGATCCACATCAATAGTTTAGGCCACATGGTGCCTAATAATAGGTTAGGTCTCAACCTAGGCACCTAGGTTAAACCTAAACATAGGCCATTTAATCTAGGCTTAAATTAGGGCTAGATCTAGGCACCTATGTTAGGCCTAGACCTAAACCACATGGCAATTAATAAATGAAGTCCTATTTCATTTGGTTTAGCCTTAAGGTTGAACCTTTTTTATTGGTTCATCCTAAATGGCTACTAGATTTTTATGTTTTTTGTGTTCTCCAATAATCCTCGTACACTTTTTTATATAGTTTGGATTCATGGAATGGAAACCAAACAATATGGGATAAAGTTTTTAGTTGTAACCTAGGGAAAACACATTTATCACTTAACACTTAACAATATTGGATCATTATAATTGTCTTGTCCATGGTCTGTTCCTTTTGAAACTTAAAGAAATTTTGTAGTCCTCCACTTGGGTATCCAAATCTGGAAAAAAACGTTACAATATAATGGAAACTGAGCAAGATACACCCTTTCAAAGTGAAGGGGGTTGTGCTTTGGATTTTTTCATAAGTGTTCAATATATTTTGAAGCTTAAGCTCTTCACCTATTGTTTTTTTGACTTTTCACTTTAAACAAGTTTTATAGATTTTGAGATAGCGCATTTGTAGCCTTTGAAATCATTCAAAATGAATGAGAAATGAACAAGATATAATTGTTGGAAGTAAAGGGGGTCTAGAAACAGAATTTGAGACAAAATATCACTCTTTCTTTTCCTGCAATTTTTGCTTTGTTCCTTTGGTTTTGAGGCTCAAAAAAGATTTGTAGCTCTATGTTTTGCACTTCCAATGACATTAAAAACATTCAATTTGCTATTGAAATGAGGGAAAACTTGAAAGTGTTCGATGATAGAATACCATTTGTTGTTTACCCTAGTTGCAACCCAATTATAACATAATTGCAACTCAAATAGTTGTAATCTACTTGTACAAGCTAGTCTAAGCTTAGTTAGGCCTCGACCTACCCTAATAATCTACCTAGGCTAGGTCTAGCTACTTACCTTAATTACTTATAGTAATTATTCATTAACTATTTAAAACTATATAGTTGTGTAATTAAACAATTAAACATATTATCATCATTTATTAAATAATATGGTGATTAATTTTGTTTTGGAAAAAACAACAATTAAATGTATTTATTTACTAAATAATTAATTAACATTGAATTTTTTAATTCAAAATTCACTATAAATTCTTATTGGCATTTCATAAAACAAATAATTAACTCAAATATAAATATTCAATAATAGGTTTTATATGCTATTTTAATTACAATAATCATTATAATGTTGTGATAATTAATAATTGATTACAATTACAACAACAACATTAATAATTATATTGTAGGTAGTAATTAAGTTAGGCTAGTTATTTAACTATTTTATTTGTATTTTTATCCAAGTTGTTGGAAGTATTAAATGACCTAGTATAATAAATATTAAATAAGATTATTCAAAAATGGAATAGTAGTATTAAATAAAAATAATTTCAGAAATTATATGATAATTTGTTAAGTACATTTTAATAGATGAAAAAATTAATGGAACTAATTGAAAAAATTAAAATTCTAAAAAAATTAATTATGTATCATTACATGATATGTTGTAAACTAAAATTGAATTTACATAGAAATTATAAATTATGCATGTATTGGACATACACATTATTAAGTTGACTTATATTTCAGAATTTCTTTAAATTTTATTTTCAAATTAAAGTGTAATATTTATATGCACAAAAAAATTCAACATACATGTAATCATTCATGTATACAAAAAACATTTACGTATACCTTAATAATTAATGAATCTTTATTGAAATTTTAAAAATATATTAAGACATCATACGTATAAAAATGAATAAACATTAAAGTTCCAAAAAATTATGAATAATGTATCATTACTTGATTTGTTGTAAATTAACATTTGATTTACAAAGAAATAATAAATTGCATATATTGAACTTACATTATTACAAACTCATATTTCAAAATTTCCTTAAATTCTATTTTGAAATTAAAACTTAATATTTATATGCACAAAATGGTCTTGCATCATACATAACAATTCATTTCCACAAATAGAATTTACATGTAGTTTTTTATAAAATCCAAATTTGATTTATTGCAATTTAAGGAAAATATTGCGATATCATGTCTATAAAGATTAATAAACATTAAATTTCCAAAAAAATATTAATTATGTATCATTATTTGATATGTTGTAAACAAAAATCCAATTTACATATAAATAATAATTAGGTGTATTGAACATGCACATTATTATGATTTTATATTTTAGAATTTCCCTAAATTTCCTTCGATCAAATTTTACTATGTGTGTGCACAAAAAAAATTGCATCATACATAACCATTCATTTTATACAAAGATAATCTACACATAATTTAATCTATTAATGAAGGTAGATAATTGGTTTTGTTTTATTCTATCATGTTGAAATTTCCTAAACCAAATGACTTCACATGATGCTATTGATATCTTTGAAAACCTAACAATGAATAGGGGTGCATTGACTTGGGTTGAAATGTTTTGGAGTTACAATCCAAAGATTATTGATTATTGAACCATTTTCTTAATATAAATAAATAAAATCACAAATAGAAATTTTATTCGAATCCAAAGGTGTACTTGGTGTTGTTGGAAAGTAATTGCTGAATTAGATTTAATGAAAATTATTTCATAATTTTCATATTTAAGGTGTGGAAGATATCGAATTTTGAATGAATTTTCTTGTTGAAAATTCAAACAAATTACAACAAATTGGGTTTAGAAGGGAAAATGAGTTGAATGTGTTCACATTTGGGGCCAACAACACATGTTACCTTATTTATCCATGAAGGAAGGTAGTTTGTTTTGTTTTGTCATAATAATATTTCCCAAACCACGGTGTTTTAGGTTATGCTATGGAACTTGTCATCAAAATATTCTCAATGAATAGGGGTGGAACGACTTGGTTTAGAATGTTTAGAGTTATAGTTTGGAATCTATTATTGAACCATTTTTTCATTGAAGTTTTTGAAAAACCAATATTGAAAACTATATTGGAACTTGGGGCCGTTCTTGGTATTGTTGGAAAGCCCTCACCAAGTTCGATTTAATAAAGTTGATTTTGTAATTTTGAAACCTAAAATGTGAACAACATTATTGAATTTTTGGTGGGTACATATCATTGTTGGAAATTCAAACAAATTGCAAAAAGGGGTTTGGAAGGAAAATTCAATTGAATGCATTCAAACTTGGGCCAATGACATAAGGTACATTAGTGTTTAATGAGTTTTTATCATAATTTTAAACAAATATTAAGATATCATGTGCATAAAAATGAATAAACATTATAGTTGCACAATATTATTAATTATGTATCATTACTTGATATGTTGTAATGATCTACATAGAAGTAATAAATTACATGTGTATTGAACATAAAAATTACTACTAACATATATATAACTTTATTTTGAAATTAAAGTTTAATATTTATATGCACAAAAAAAACCATTCATTTACATAAATAAAATTTACATGTAATTTAATGTTATCATAATTTAAATAAATATTACAATATTATATGTATAAAATTAAAGTTGCCTATTTGTAGTTTAACCTAGTTGAAAGAGATAGTTGCAAACAAGATTGTATTTCATCCATCTTTTAGTACATTTTATCATCCACAAAATTTATCATCCAAAATAGTTGAACATTAGTCAATGTCTTGACTATGTGCAAACTAAAGAACCTTATATGCCAAGAATACTTCAAAAATGACCCCTTAGTTCAAACATGCTTCACATTGTTTAGCAACATAGTCGGGAATTCAACTTGGAGACATTGTTGATGCCATGAATATTTGGCAAATGACCACACAATTGAAAAATGCTTTCAACTATATACCAATATAGTAAACAAATCAACTTATGGTGATTCCCATAATTTTATTTTTTAATTTCAAAAATCCAATTGAAACATAGTTGCAAATGTCATGTAGTTGAAAACTTTTGGTTAAAAAAGGGGGGTTTTCTACTAGTGAAGGTAGTATTGACCAAAACTTACATGTGATGTACCAAAGTAAGTCCTCATGCTTGAAAGGAAGCATGGTGGGGCTTCCATTCAAGCATAAGGAATTTGTATTCATTACGCTAAAATGGAAGTTTGCCATGCTTCCACAATTGTTTTTTCAAGGTTCCCAAGTTCATAGTTAAGTGATGGGTGCAAGAAATTATCTTGCAATAGATAATAAACCTTGCCACTGGACCAAATTGTAACACACTAAACACAAGGAATTAATTCCACCTAAATGTGGACAAGTGGAAGGATCGACTCAATGAATTTCAAATTTTATTGTTTCAATGGTGACTAACTGTCAAAACACTTGTATGGCTAAAATCCTAGCAATAATTTCAATACCAAGGTCCATACTAATTGGATTTTTTCCCCACATTTCTTATGTGCATTTCAATGACAATGGATTGACAAACCAAAGCTATAAATTTTGATACCATCAACAATGTCAACACAAAGATTCATGACAATTAGTGAGAAGTTCAATATCAATGGGTTGAGTGAATTTGGAGTTTTTTTCATACCATGGACAATAGACTCATCACGCACTCAAAGAAATGTTTTACTACCATACTACTTTCAATACAAACATCCATACTAATTTTATTTATTAGCGATCATCCAATGGTTTAATTCTTTTGTATCTCAATGACCATGGAATGACTAACTAGATTTGGACTTATTTTATACCATTGCCAATGGCAAGACAAGGATCTCGGTCAATTGGACTAATTGACCTAATGTACAAATATTTTGATTCCCTGAAATTGAATAAATGAAACTTCTTAATCAAGGATTGTCAAAGATAGGTTGTCAAAAAAATTTGAGGAACATAATCAAAAATACCTTAGTAAATCTATAAAAATTCAAGAGTAAGAAAACACCTACAATGTATGGATGAAAAATGTGGCCAATCTTCGCAAAAGTATCAAAAACAAACTCATAGGGCTTGAAGCTTTGCGTATAATTGTGCTTTATTGTTGTGCATAATCCTAGATGGGATGTTGGCATGATGTTTAAACATAGTAAGGTGTGGGAAGTTGCAAACTCCAATTGTGTGATGTCACATTCAATTTTAAGACCTAGACAAATATCATGCCACAAATTAATCAACAAGGCTGCTACATTATTTGGAGACTAAATTCTTTAACTCAATTTGCCACCTATACAAGATTAGAAAATCCATATAATTTGATTTTGATTTGATACCATCCAATGAAGAAGCTCAAGCCAAAATTGATGCATGAATAACATCAGTCCAAGAATAATTCACCTTGTTGTTGCAAGTCCTCCACCTCTGTCTTGGCCCCTTGAACATTGACCCCTTTGAGCAATGTGTAGGCAACTCAAATACCATGTTATAATACACATCACAAGCTTCAATCTTGTGTGCATTTTTAACCAAGGCCATCTTTTGATCTAGCCTCTTTCATCCATCCTACCAAGAACTTGCAAGTTTGGACTTTCCACGATAAATTCCTTTACCATGACTTGTTTGATCGCATTAGTGGATCCCTATTATTATGATTGCACTAGACCATTGTGTGCATGTACTATAAATAATGGACAAATGGGATAACAAGTTAGATTCTAGATTTTCCCACCTATTTCAAATTGTTCCACCTAATTGCAATTACAAATAACTTTTAGCAAAATGAAAAGGATCACAAGATTTCAAATACATCAAACTTAATCATGCAACAAGTTGTCTACAAATAAATTATATGGAGATATTAATACATGAATAAGGTGATAATAAATATTCTTCATGCAAGCACAAGTATCTCAATATAATTTCATCAACCACTTTAAAGGATTCCCAAGGCCAAAAGTGGGATAGAAAAGTGGGAATTTTTAAAGAAAATGATTAGCTTAACATTTCACCTATTAGATTGAATTGGAAACAAAGTACATTTTCTTTTAGTACAAATATATGAATATAATATTACTATTGGTTCACATAGCAATTCCCATGGTTATAATTAGATAGGTAGCTGAAACATGTACCTAACATTGAACTTGACCCACCAAAAGTAGACCCACAAGGATACCAAACAACATGCTTTCAAGTATAAGCACCTAATTAACTATTATTATGCTAGTTGAATAAGTTAAATAGGTTGTAAGTGCACAAACCCTAAAGCAAACTTATAGGTGTATGTATGAACATGACTTTTCAAATAGTATACCAAAGAGGATACAAAATAGACCTTACTCAAGAAAAAATGAATTTGTGGATGAATCTAAGTGATATCATTGCAACATGGGTTTGCCCCATTTAGACATCCGTGCATAAATAATGGTTATGGATATATGTAATGTTGTAGCCATTAAGGAGAAAAGGGCCTATATATTGACCAACAACTTGAACAATACATTGTCGAATCAAATGAACTTGTAGACATTATTTGTGGAGGTAGATCACAATGATTTAAAACAACACTGAAGGAGGGCAAATACATATACCATCTAGAGTTGTCCCCAAAAAAAAAAGACTAGCTAGGAGCCTTGCCAATGATTCCATCAACCAAGGATACACATTAAGTACTAGCACTCCCATAGGATGTAGATCTTGTCCTTGGTGGTGCATGCATCTTCAAATGTTGTAACTAGAAGGTTGCGCCTTGATTTGTATCACATGACATGTGTGGACGGCCAGAGTATTTGTGTCACTTGCACCATTTGTTTGCCTTCCCCACATAGGCCTGGTAGCTTAGGTTTTGATTTTCTTTGTGAACCTTTACAAACCCCAACAACAACCTCTGCCACAGTGGTCACATGGAAGCCTAGATGTAGCATTATGCACTTGGTTCCAACCTTAAAAGGGGCTTGCATGAATTCACATTATTCTTAAGGTCATGTGAACATTGATAATGAATTTGGAACCTAAATTTTATATGTAGTTTTGAAAATGACTATCTTTGCCAAATTAAAGGCTAAGAAAATGAATTGTGGAAACCAATTTACAGAGTCATTCCCACTACGTAAAGAGATAACAAAATGCCCTATATCCTTTCCAACTCATGCCATAAGGAGTCCTCGAATGACCTTGCCCTTTGGTGCCTTGAATGTTGCATCAAGTAATTTTGGAACCTTAATGAGGTTAGGCTTGCATGACAACTTGTTGGTTGACCTCCGTGAACTTCCAATTTGAACTGGAATACCAAAATATGCCACAATCCTTGAGGCATTCTCCTAGACTAGGACTACCAAAATGGCCACACCATTTGTGGCTACATCGTGAGTTCCTACCACATCATTGTGCACCACCATAACTACTCCTTGGTGACTTGGAAAGGTGCCTTGCCTTCAACTTTGGTAGGCACATTGACAGCACCTTCATGTACATCATTGACCACTTGGTTGAACATTGCGCCATCCACTACTATCCCCAACACATCAACATCTTCAACCTTACTCTTCATTGCCACCAAGTTTTGGGCATGCCTACGTTTCTTTGCTTTGGTGTGGTCATGTGTTTTCCTTGCTCATTGACTCTTTTGGGCCACAACAAGGAGGCAATTGGAAGATTTGGCACTAGAGTCATTCCCCCTTGAACAATCAATCAATTGGGTGTCTCCCAACATGTCTAGCCATATGGGTGCATAGCCTAGGTCATCCATATGTGAACCCCCTAGTCCCTCATCCCCCTTGCTATGGGCCACTTGACAACTAGGAAAATTAAAATCCAATTAATCAAACTCATAATTTACTAGGACAGTTTGGGAAGGTGCATTTGGTAGATCATTCACACCACCCATGTTTCCCGCCACTTGATATTTATGCATTTCAATTGCAATGGGTCCTAGCATTTCAACAACAACAAGCTCCTAGACCTCAACGACAACAAGTTTTAGGACTTCAATAGTAGAAGACCCCATAGAAGACCCCTTGGTAAATACAAAATTTCTAATCTTATATTTTGGCTTAAAATTTGGACTGAAATGTAATCAAACTAATACTAACAAAGTGTGCTCATTCAAATCTACTTATAACTAGTTTCAAAATTAAAATCCAATAATGAAAGTATGATAAGAACACAAAAACAACAAACTTTGACTATGGAAACAAAGTTTTTCCAAAAATCAAAGTATATTTTTCTCGTACTCCATTAAAGCTCCATATTCTACAATGATACAATGGTCCTCATCTCTTCCTCTGTTTCCAAGATATATTCCTCAACAAAAAAAAATTTATTTTCTATTCAAATTTGAATGGTGATAAAAACTATGTAATCTAGCTAATAATTCTTAAACCAGTAACTTAAGTAAACATAAATATATTAATTATTAATTATTGCAAGTAACTACTCCTTTAACATTACCCCACCCGTACTTTGAATTATGTCCTGAAATTCTAGATTAAAAATGTGTTAATAAAGAAAAATGTTTTGTTGTTTCTGATCTTATGATTCAAAAATATCTATACAACAATTTGCTCTGTTTGTACTATAGTATGTTTTGCTTGTACTTCATATTGAAGCATTGTTTGATTCTATATTGTATACATAGTCTATTATTGTTTTTTTTATGTTTTTGTTAATAATTGTATAGTTATTTGTTGATGGGTTGATGTCTACTTTTGTGAGTGCAAGTTTGTTGTCACTTGTAGTTATTGCTATAATTACAAATATGATGTGATCTGATTTTGACCTTGCCATTATGAGAAATTGCATTCGTCAAAACCACATTGCCTTGCAATTAAAATTTTAAAAAAGCTCATATACAACTATCATGCAGCAATGCTTTGGGTATTACAACTATAATGCAACTATCCCCTTAAAAAATGGCGTATTAATAAATAAATTGTCATGTCAAAAAACTAGTTAGTTGTATTAAAGTTGCAAGTGAGTTGAAAATGGGTCTTCTATACAATACTTTATACACATCGAACATACATATCTAATCAACCATGTTTGACTTTTTCAAGAGTTGCATTGTAATTACATGTGGCAACTACTTAAAAACTATTATATATGTGTCACTAAAGCAACAACTATGTTGCAACTAGTGTACAATGTACATAAATGAAATCATGCCATGTGTCCACATTTCCACCACCCATTATGGGATACATTTCCAACTAGTTTTTTATTATGATTCCCATTGACACAATTAGTATGGCCACTAATGCATCACTACTAAAGTATTATTGTTCAACTATGTTATGACTATAATACAACTACTTATAACTTAATAAGGATACATATTCATCAATTATTTATATTTTCATCATATGTGTTTCATTTTGAGTGATTTAAAATGTTATGGGAATGCTACCTCAAGTTCTAAAAATCATCTTTGAAGTGCAAAGGAAAATGAATAATGAAAAAATAACAAGAAAACTTGGTTTTTTTTCCTTTTTTTCTATTTGGACCCCTCTTACTTTCAAACCTCGTAACTTTCTTATTTCTAATTCATTTTAAACAATTTAAAGTGTTATAGGAGCACCACATGAAGTTCACAATTCATCTTTGAACTCTAATAACAATAAAACAACATACAAGGAATGTTATTGGTGTTTGGAAACCGGTCTTTGTAGCATGGTGGTTTGTTTTTTTGAGTTCTTGACAACCTCTACTTTGAGGGGCCATAACTTTCTCAAATATATTTCATTTTGATGATTTTTAGTGCACCAAATGTGCCAATAGGAAGGGTTCAAATTTTGTTTAAAAACCAAAAACAATGGAACCTTCCCCTTGGATCTAGCCTACTTTGAACGCTTAAGTGTTACAATTACAACTTAATTTGCAATGAATGAATAACTAAAAGATTTAACCCATATGTTTTGTCTTCAAATCCCATGGTACAAACTATATAAAGAAGGCTTGTTCTCTTATGTTTTCACATTAAAATACATGTGCCATTTTGGGACGAGCTTAAAAAAGTTTAACCTAACAACTAAACATAAAATATAAAATAAAATTTCATGGTTATTCTTTAGTGCACTTAGTCTTGTGCTTTCTTACCTACTTACCTACTTAGGTAAGTAAGTAGGTCCTACTTTTCAACCTACCTATGTAGGTAGGTAGGTCCTAGGTAAATATGTAGGTATGTAGGTCTAAGACCTACCAACTTACCTACCTATGGTTATATATGACCTACCTAATTAGTAAAATAAATTTTTATTATTTATTTTTTCCAAAATATAATTAATATGCCATGTGGCAAAAAAAGTAATTATGCCATGTGTCACAATTTCGGACCATGATGAACAATTGTAATGGATGATGGAGATCAATAGTTTAAAAAAACAATTTATGTCCAAAAATCTTCATAATGCCACATGTCAAATTTTAATAGATGGATGATAACTATTGATGTTAACATGACATCATGTGTGAAGTTATAATGGAGTTACATAGTAGTTGAAAACAAGTTGTTTTGATTAAGTTGCAATTGAATTGCAATGAGTTGCACCATATATATCATGAGTTGCAACTTTGCAATTCATGCAACTTGTCCATTAACATTCATAGCCTATAAATACAATGAGTTGCAAATGTCCTTTATAACTCAAAAATTGAGTTGTTAGGCTAGTTACAAAGCATCCTTTTTTTCTCAAAGTGTGTTATTCAACTTTGATACAACTTGTAACTGTTGATTTGACTGTAGATATGATGTAATCTAATTTTGATCCATTGCTATAGCTTTGACAAAAGCTCAATCTAACCTTGTTGATTTCCTAAATTATATGTTCTTCATGTTGTATCTACTCCCTTATTTCTATGGTTGCATATGCATATTCTTGAGAATTGACTACTTGCAAAACAAATTATACTTGTTCTAAAGTTTGTTCATCATCCTCTCTCTCATGGCTATCCTTTCCTCCTTTGAGGTCTCTTAGCTACTTTGTTTTTTTTGTACTTGATGGTTTTGCCCCATCTATATCCCTTTTGTTTTCTTCTTCATCTAAAGTCTTTAGTTTGGAGACAGAACTAAATGTTCATACTCAAATGATGGCATAATTTTTTCCATATGAGAAATGTTATGTTTGTACAACCTTTCATTCCTCTCATACTTTTTACATATTTTCCCAATATCTTTATGAACAATGTCTTGAATTGCATCCCACCATAAGTCTACATCTTTTTCTTCTATTGATAATGCCTTGAGCTTTACTTAGAATAAAGTATTTTGCTTCTTGATTTCATTATTTTTTCCAAAGACAATATCATAATTGAAAGGTATTTTCTTTTGAGTCTCCTGTAAAAGTTTGTTTAACTTTTCATTACAGGCCATCTGCTTCTATAATTTTTTGTCCATCTTTGCATGCCTTTAGTTATGTTGCCTTTGTATGTCATTCTTAGTTTGATATGCATTAGCATTGTCCACTCTGAACTCCTCTACCTCCTTCTATTGCTTCAAGAGAGTTTCCTCCATGTTCTTATAGTCTCTTTGAAGTTTGTTATACTTTATACTTAGAGTATCCTTCTCTGTTTTTAAACCCCAATAATTGGCATTTGTTTCCTTTAAAGTTGCTTGCAAGGAATCCCTTTGTATTATGGTGTTATCCAAATCCTTGTTATACTTCTCCATGTTATTAATCTTTTATCTTGCTACCTAGAGTTATGCCAATACCTGACTATTCTCACTATTCCTATCATGTAACTTTGCTTTAAGCTTCTACTCCTTCTCTAAAGCTCCATGTAAATTTTGAACAGATCTATCCTTCTCCTCTATAATTTGATTGTTCTTGATCTCCAGATCAGAAAGTCTAAGCAAAATATTTGTCATTTGTACACTATATTCTACTACTTGTTGAAACATATTAGTAGCTCTTCTATGTTCATCCAATTTTGTTTCTATCCTTTGCACAAACCCTGGTGTATGCAACCTAGGAGTTTGACCCCTGTGATGAACCTAAACTCTTGTGTGTAGTCCAGACTTGTGTAACTACATTCATGCCCGTTGCAAAACTTGGTCTTGAAGGCATCATACCTTCATATTTTTGTGGTGATGGAACAAATTGTTATACTTTTGGTGGATCTTGGTCAAAATCCTATATTTGCTCCTCTACTAACTTCTGAACTTGAGACTCTAGCTCCTTCTTGGGCCATCCTGCCCATCTGACCTCTTTTTTTGCTTGGGAGAAATGGGTAATTTCGGATCATATTTAGGAGATATGGATTTCTCCTTCTATCTCTGATTATGTTGTTGTTGCTTCCTTAGGAATTTTGCTATTTATTAAAGATCAATATTGCCTCTCATTGCAATATCCTCCTATCTTCTCTACCTCTTCTATATAGTCTTTTCTCCTCGTCATCATTAGAATAAATCATCATAATTGTTTTTCTAGTTGTCCTAATTTTTGGTTATTTCTCCTTTTTAGGATACGTGTGTAGGGTTGAAAGGCCTTTTGTTCTTAATGAACCTCTCCCTTAAACTATCTCTTCATCTTTTGTCCTCATGGGGTTGTTATGCATGTTTCTTCTTCTCCAGCGATTCTGCTCCTTCTAATGGAAACCACTTTTGAAATAGAACTTTTAGGACCATGGCAAAATGACATACATCCTTTTTTTGGATTTCTTTTGGTTGTTCCCTCAATCATATTTTTCTAACACTTGTCCCATCTGATCAATTCCTTGACCAATTGAAAATACATGATTACAACCCAATTAATAGACTTTCCATGATCTATTATAGAGATCATCATAGTAGACTTATTGTTTAAATATTGCACCTTATCCTTCTAATAAATAATTGGCATAATGGCAACAATTCTATTAGCATACTTTGACCTCATCTTTTTACAACCCACCTTTCATTGGGGTTATAAGTGTCATGGACTCTATTTGTTATATTTGCCAATGCTACTCTCGCATTAAACATTTCTACCTGATCTACTTTTGTTTCTTTTGTATGGCAAATTTTAAAAACTTTTGCCAAGACATGCTTATCTATTATTCTTTGTTCATCCCCCAACATAACCTTGATTTTGTTGTGTTCAAGATCCAACTTCCAATTATTCAAAAATTCAACCAAAATGTTGTGGCAAGGTGTCTTCCACTCAATCTCAAATAGATCTACTAATCCAACTCTATTTGTCGAGGCTTTCTCTTCCTCTCCAAAGCTTGTCCAAAGCAAATTGTTTTTTAGATTGTTATTATAACTATGTTTTGTTGGAGTAAAGACATACCTAACCTCATCATCCTAATGAGAACGCACTTTCTTCCCACACAAATTTACAACCTTTACTTGCTGACTTGTTTTTTTTGTGCATTTCTTATTGGGAATATGAACTCCCTCCAAAATCTACTCTTTAGTGTAGCCCTCTTGATGTAATGGCAATTATTGTTGTTGTTTCAAATCATCCTTTTATTATTCTTCCTCATAATTTGAAATAGAAATGGGATCGACTTGTTCATTAGAACTTACATGTCTTCTTGGCTTTCTACAATTACATCTCCTTAATGTTTCCTTACAATCTCTTTCATATTTTCTAGTTCTTTCAAAAGTTCTCTCAAACTTGGATATGTTTTTGGAGACCTAGACTGCAGAGGCAAAATGTTTACAAATTTTTGATGCTCTTTCAATTTTTCTTGCTGCTCTTTCAACTTTTGTAACTTTTTTTTAGACAATTTTTGTAATTTCTCCACAAGACTTTCCTTCAACACTCATTCCAGAGATAAAAAATGATTGAAACTTGTTTGTAGAAAATGAAAACAATGAGTCATTATGTTGATTATCACCTTTTGAAACATTATCACCTATTTTCATGAAGTGACATTTCACTTTTCGTTTTAAGGTTAACATTTTAATGATTTGTATTTTTTAAAGATTGTTTGACATCTATCACCTCCTAGTTAAATTCATATTAACACCAACATGGGCTACAATGAATACTTACTGAACAATTTTTTTGTGGATGTGGCATTGGGTGATTTTGATGACATTCATGAATCTAATGACATAATATAATCTACATTACAGATTTCCTTTGGCCTATGTCGAGTTGTCACATTAGCATAATCTTTTTTTGACATCAATGACTTATCTACCCCCTGATCCAATAACTATGAAATTGTATAACCATGGTCTAGGTAATTTGTTCATGACCTACTAATTTATCAGATTTACTAGGGTTTTTTTTAATATTATTGTCTGATCAGTCCTAATGGCTTTTATTCTCTTTGATCTTCTAAATCGTCGTAAGATGTTATATCAGATGATTTATTGTGTCATTGATGAAATGTACTCCCTGATTTCTAATTATGGTCAATGGACATCCAAATTTGATAAAAATATATTCATACATAAATTTGGTTGTAACCACTACAATATTGGTTCTAAGTGCTTTTGCCTCTACCCACTTGGATGCATAAGTTTTAGCTACCAAAATGTATTTGTTTCATGTTAAACTTGCTGTTGGTTATTGGACCTATAAAATCTAGACCCCACTTCATAAAGGGTTCTTCTGGAAGTGTTGTTACCAACTTGACCAAACTTTTTGTTTTGAATCCTCCAATTTTTTGACAGCTATCATAACTTTTACAAAATTCATGAGTATCCTGGAATAAAGTTGGCCACCAATATCCTACATGTAGAATTTTCTTTGCAATAATATCTATAACGAAATGTCCTCTAACCACTCCTTCATGTAAATCCTTCAAAACAATTTGTGATTTTGAGGTGCTTAAACATCTATGCATTTTGTTGTTTTGTCCCACTTTGTACATAATTCCTCTTTTATAGTGAAAGGTTCCGCCTTTCTAGGCAATTTTTGTTTTTAAACTAGGTTCAAAGTTTTTGGCATTTCACCTATCTCTAAATAGGTTTTTACTTCTTGCATCCATATAGGTTCTACAAAAAATAATGATGCATCCATAGTATAATCTTGGACACCCAATGGTTCTAAATTGTCTAGCAATATGGATAAAACATCAACAACTACATGCATTTTGCTAGGTTTGTAAATTAGTGTCAACTCATATTCCAAGAATAACAACAACCGTCTTGTTATCCTTCTTAACACATGTGATTTGTTGACCAAGTACACCATAACCATATGGTCTACATAAAAAACAAATTTGGTTCCCAATAAATTTTTTTTGAACTTATGCAAAGCATAAACCATTGCTAAGGCTTCTCTTTCTATAGTAGTATAATTTTGTTCTACCTTATTGAATAGTTTAGAAGTATACACTAGAGGCTAGTAATACTTACCAATTGGATTATGTGCCAACATTGCATTTGCTGCCAACAATGATGCATCTATGTGCACATGAAACTCCAACTACCAATTTGGAGGTATTAAAATCGATGATTCCATGTACTATTACTTGATTTGATCCTAACCTACTTGGCATTCTATGGTCCAAATAAAGGGTTTTGTTTTCCTCATCAATTTAGATTAGTGCCATGATAAAGGCAAAATTCTTGATAAAACATCTATAAAACTAAGCCATACCATTAAAAACCTGAATATGTCGTGGATTGGTAGGTATTGGCATGTTCATTATTGCCTGAACCTTTTTAGCGTTTGGTATTTTTCTTTCCTTGGAAACTATGAAACTTAAATTCGTCCTTGAAAATACCATAAAGGCACATTTCTTTGAATTAAAACTAATTATATATTATCTGCACTTTTGAAAGCATAGTCTGAGCTTCATTAAATGACTTTCCATATCATTATAAACTATGAAGTCATCCAAAAATATCTTCATGAACTGGTCTAAATACTCTCTAAAGGCTCTATTAACTGCTCTCTGAAAAGTTGGTGGCCCATTTTTGACACCAAATGGCATCACCATCAAAACAAAGTTCCCCACTGTGTTATAAAAGTTGTTTTGTATCTATCATTAACGACTATAGAAATCAGATGGTATCTTGAATATCCATCTAGAAATGAATAGGCTTCATACCTTGCTATAATGTTTAGTGCCTCATCAAAAAATGGCAAAGGATATGGATTTTTTATGGTTGCCTTATTGAACTTCCAAAAATCCTCAAAATATTTCAGTTTACCATTCTTCTTAAGCACTACCATTATGGGTGATAACCATGTAGCCTCCTCTATTGGTTGGATAAATCTAGTTACTAACAATTTTTCAATGTCTTATTTAAAAGTTATAGCATAATTAGGGTTCAATCTATACCTTGTTTAATGTGTTGGTGGAATTGAGGTATCTAACTTGATTATATGTTGAACCAATTTTGGAGGTATGCCTTTTGTGAATTTGAAGAATACCTATTTACAATAACGAAAAAATTTGACAAAGGTTAGCATAAACATAGAGAATTGTACCCATGAGCTTTGGGTATAGATTCAAAAACTAAAGGGTGAATTGGAGACATTTCATTAGTCGCCTAGTTAAGCTTCTCAAACTACCTACATGGATAATTGGTTGAAGGAGTTTGAGGAATTATTGTTGGATAATGCCTTGCTCAAGGTGCAGAACAAAGCCTTGGCAAACAAGAATCCAAAATGGAAAGAATGGTGGTAGACCATACATGATATGGTAGTTCAAAACAAATTCAAAACAACTTGGAAATTGCTTGTGCTAATGAATAGGCCTACTTGAACAAGCTAGTTGCATACTAGTTACAATTTGAAAGGTATATGTATGATTGGTTGAACAATAAACTAGTTGAAGTACTTGTTAACATTTTTCAAAAGTTTTCACTTGTGTAATTAATATTTGTAGTTGTGAATTCTCAAAGCAAACCAATTGCAACTACCACAAAGGAACCAACATAGATAAGAAAAGGAGTTGAACCTACTACTGTTTTTTGCACTTTACTTTTGCCCACAAAATCTGTGGAAGTACATGTAGTTGTTAGTAATCAAGTAGAAGAATTGGAAGAACCTATTACTCCCAAACTTGTCCCATTAGCTATACCAAATATTGGGGTAGGAGCAAAGGTCACTTTGATTGATACTATCACACATGCCTTTGAAGTTTTTGGAACTTTAGACATAATACTAAAGGACAACCTGTTGTTGAAAGACTAGGGCTTGAACTTGTTTCTTTAGTTGAACTTGTTGATACACCAAGTGAGAAATATGCTGACGATTTAGCTACATGGGTAGAATAGGTAGTTTTTGGTGACTAATTTCAAGGACAAAACTTGGTTTTCAAGGGGGAGGGGGGGTAATGTTAACCCAATTTTTCAGTTATGTACATAGTATCTAGTTGTTACCAATTAGTAACTAGTGAGGCAATATAGTTTTGTAAATTTTTTAAATTATTAATGGACAATAGGTAACTGGTTTGTTATAAAAATCAATAATAGGTTGTTAAGTTAATTGGTTTGTTATATTAACGAGTAACCAATTTGTGACCTTAATTGATTATTGACCAAACATGTTGGTTTTAAACATATGGCCAGTAGTTATTTTGTTTTATTTTTAATTTTGATGACTATTATACTAGCTAATGACTATTTAAATGACATTATGTTTGGTATAAATAGGAAGATTTGAGGACAATGAAGTAAGACCATTTATTTGTTAAACTTTTGGGTTTTATTTTTGAATAAATATACTTTTGAACTTTGAAGTTTCTCTAATTTGATTTTGAAAATTCATCTATGTTTTGTTTTGCTTTTTATGAATAAGCATTTATACCTTATGTTCTTGTTGCTTTTCATGTTTTACATATGTGAAATAACTCACCTATTGTTATTATTTGAAAACCAAAACTAGAAACTTAGAAGAAGGAAAATTTTAATCTAAGAAAATAGAAAACACCCTTAACAATAGACTAGGGAGTTCATTTCATCAATGATGTTATTAAGTATTTTACTGATCATTTTTTGATGAAAAACGTGAGTTTTAGTACTTATTATCCATAGGGAAATTGGTAGGTAGAGTCAACTAACAAGTTTATTGTCAATCTCATGTAATCTATTCAAATTCAAACGGTGACAAAAACTATGTAATCTAGCTAGTAATTCCTAAAGTAGTAACTAGGTAAGTAGAAATATACTAATTATTACCATAAGTAATTACTCCTCTAATATTACCCCACTTATATTTTGAATTACATCCCGTAATTTTGGATCAAAATACGATAAAAAAGCTACATCTAATGTTATTTTTGATCCTATGAGCTAGAAATGTGATGTTGATCTTATAGTACTATAGTCTGATTTGTATGTGCCTGTTGTACTTCAAATTGAACCAATGTTTGATTTTTATACATAGTCTATTGTTGTTATTCTTGTGCTTTTATTGACAACTATGCAATTGTTTGATGATGTGTCGTTGTCTTATCCTATGACTATAACTCTGATGTCACTGGTGTTTATTGTTGTGATTGCAAATATGATGTAATTTGAATTTGCTTCTATTGTTACAGCTCTTATGCAACTTATAGTTGTCAATGTAATTTGAGTATGCTCATGTTGTTGCAACTTTGATGTAAGCTTAATCTGATCTTGTTGAACTTCGTAAATTAATTATATGTTCCTCAATTTGTATATGTTCCCTTATCTTTGTGGCTACATATGCATTTTCTTGAGAACTAACCTCTTGTAAAACAAATTATATTGATTCTAAAGTCTATTTTGATGCATGTCATACCACCAGCCTCCCTTTAGGGACTATCCTTCCCTCTTTTAAGGTCTATTGGTTCCTCTTATTCTACTCTTGTACTTGATGGTCCTACACCATCAATATTTCCTCTCTTTTCTTCCTCATTTGAAGTTTTTGGTCCTAGAATGAGGATTAAAGGTTCATACCAAAATGATGGTATGACCTTTTCCATCTGAGATGTTCTATGCATGTAGAACCTTTCATTTCTTTCATACCTTTTATAAACCTTTCTAATATCTTTCTAGGCAATATTTACATTGTATCCCACCACAAATCTGCATCCTTTTCCTCCATTATCAGTGCCTTAAATTTTACTTGAAGCACAATATGTTGCTTTTTGAGTTTATTGTTCTTTTAAAACACTGTCATAATTGAAAGGCTTAATCCCTTGCACCTCCTCTAAAAGTTTCAACAACTTTTCATTAAAAGCCATTTTCTTTTACAATTTTTTGTCCATTTTTACCTACCGTTAGTCAAATTGCCTTTGTACTTCATTATTGACTTGATATACATTACCAATGTCCATTTTGAGCTCCTTTAATTACTTTGGCTACTTTAAGAAAGTCTGCTCCATATTCTTGTAGTCTTTTTGAAGTTTGTTGTGCTCTACAATCAGAGAATCCTTCTTTGTCTTCAACTTCTAGTAATTAGCATATGTTTACTTTAAAGTTGACTGCAAAGAAACCTTATTTACTCTAATGTTCTCAAGATCTTGTTGTGCATCTCCATGTTGTTAATCTTCTATTTGGTTATTTGTAGTTTTGTTAATACCTCATTATTCTCATTCTTCTTGACTTGTAATTATACTTTGAGCTTTTGCTCCTCCAAAACCCCCTACATATTCTATATAAATATGTCCTTCTCTTCTATAATTTTCTTATTTTTAATTTCCAATTCAAAAAGTCTAAATAGAATATTGGTCATTTGTATATTGTATTTTGTTGCATGTTGAAACATAGTAGCAGTTCTCCTATGTTCATCCAAGTTTGCTTCTAGCCCTTGCACAAACTCTGGTGTATGAAACCCAGGAGTCTATCCCTTAAAATTAGTACCTACAAAACCTAAACTTCTGTGTGCAATCCAAACTTCTCCAAATACATTTGTTATTGTTGCAGAACTTGGTCTTGAAGGTAACATACCTTCATTATTTTGCGGTACTGGAACAAATTGTTATACTTCTGGTAGATCTAGGTCCAAGTCGTGTATTTATTCCTCTATTGGTTGTTGGGCTTGAGATTCTGGCTCCTTCTTGGGCCATCTTTGGTGCTCCTACCCATTTAATTTATGCTCTTACTTGGGAGAGATCTATGATCTTGGATTGGACCTAGGAGACATTGATTTTTCTTTTTGTTTCTAATGCTACTATTGTTGATTTTTGAGCAATTTTGTTGCATGTTGAAGATTAATATTGCCCTTCATTGCAATATCCTTTTTGTTTTCTTTGCATCTTCCACAAAATCTCCCTCTCCTCATCATCATTAGATTGGGACATCATGACTACTTTTCTGATTGTCCTGGTTTTTGGTTGTTTCTCCTTTTAAAAAGAAATATATGCAAAGTTCAAAGGTCTCTTGTTTTTTATAAACCTTTCCCTCATAATCTCCTTTCTTCTCCTATCCTCATGTGGCTGCTTTGTTGGCCTTTTCTTCTCTTATGGCTCAACTCCTTTTAGTGGAAACCATTTTTGAAACATAAATTCTAGGATGATAGTAGAATGACATACATATTTTTTTGGTTCTCTTTTGGTTATTCCTTCAATCATGTTTTTTTGACATTTTTCCCATCTAATCAATTCTTTGACTAATTGAGAATACATAATTGTAGCCCAATTGATAAATTCTCCATAAACTACTTTAAAGATCATCATGGCAAATTTATTGTTAAAATATTGCACCTTACCTTTTGATAGATAATGGGAAAAATGTCAAAAATTCTATTGACATACTTTCATTTCATATTTTTTTACAACCCACCCCTCATTGGTATTGAAAGTATTTCGAACCTCTTTTTGGAGACCTAGCTTACAAAGGCAAAATATTTTGTAAAATTATGTTGTTATTTTTGTCTCTCTTCTTTTTCTTTGTTCAACTTTTGTAATTTCTTTCTCGATTATCTTTATAACTTTTCAACAAAAATTTCTTCTACACTCATTATAGGGACAAAAAATGATAGAAACTTGTTTACATCAAATGAAAAGGAAAAGGCACCTTATTGTTTGATGCCTTCTAAAACATAATCATTTCGTTTCGTGAAGTAAGGTTTCATTTTTTGCTTTAGGGTTAATGTTTAAATGATTTGTCCTTTTTTGTTTTTTTGACATTTGTCATCTTCTGTTTAAGTTCATATTGACATCAATATGGGCTACATTTAATGCATGTTGACCTACTAATTTTGAAGACGTGGCACCGGGTTGTTCTGATGATAACTTTAAATTTGATGACTTGGTGTTATGTACACTACAAATTTCTTCTGTCCTATGTTGAGTCATCATATCGATATAGTTTTGTTATAATGTGATAGACTTATTCAATTTATAGTCTAATGATTTTGAAACTACATAATTATGGTATTTAAGTAATATCATAGCTTGTTGACTCATCAAATTCACTAAGGCTTCGTTCAATGCTATTATCTTATCAATATCTATGATCTTTGATGTTCTTTCTTCTTCTAAATCTTGAATAGATTTTTTTTTTTGTGGTCAAAATCTATAGACTCTAAATATTTCTAATTTTTTGAACTTTGAATCCCCTTCAATGTTTGATCCACATATTTGTATGGTTTTAACTTGTTAACATTAACCAATATTGGGTTTGGTTCAAAATTGTTAACAAAAAAAAGAAGAATTGTGTTGTTGGGTAAACAATATTATACCTTGAATGGGCCAAACCATCTTTTCTTGAATTTGCCCATATGTGTTTTTCTCACTTGGGAAACCACATAACATAATCTCCAAATTGAAACTTATTCTTTGTGTGTTTCTACTAACTCCACAAAAATCTATTCCATCGGTTTTTTCCAACATTATTATGAGCTTCCAATATGTTCTCTTGTAACTTCTCTAACTTTGTAATTCTAGCAGTTATTATTTTGGTTAGTTTTACATTTATGTGGTCCCCACTAATAGCTTGTAAAACATATTTTGTTGGCATTAAAGGATGCAAACAATAAACTAATTGGTAAGGTGTATATCATGTTGCCACCTTATAAGCAGTCCTATATGAAAACAAAACTATGGACAAATGTTCATCCTAGTCTATTTTGTTTTCATTGACCAACTTGGTTAATAATCTATCAATGACTTTGCTAGTAAACTCTACTTGTCCATTGCCCTGTGGATAATAGGTAGTAGAACTAACATGCTTTAATAAAATTTATTTTGTCAAATTTTTTATTGTATCATTAATGAAATGTATTCCTTGATTTGTAACTATGGTGAAAGGACATCCAAATCTAATTAGAATATACTCATACAAAAATCTAGTTGTTATTATTATAGTATTCATTATAAGGAATTTGCATATTAACAATTAGTTTTTTCAACTAATTTTCAATCGTAAATGTCACATGTGATGTCGCAACCCTACTTTGGGTGAAGTGGGAGGATGAAACTCCCACTCCCAAAGTTGGGGATTTGGAGCCCTCCGGGATTCCCGAATGTTTAGAGTTCGACAACAGAGGCCAAAACACCTTACATTGGGGTGTTCTTGGTGTCATTGAAAAGGCTTTGAATTGTAGATTTCTAAACTGCTCTCTCATTGATCATTTGGACATCTGCAGCCCAAGTTATGGGCAAAAGAAGGGTCGGGAGTCAAACTGGCAGTTTGACTCTCGACCACTAAAAGTCGGGAATCGACCTCTTCCCAACATCTAAATCAGGAGTGCAATATGGCGTTGAAAAGCTCTCGAAGAGAGCTACAACTTTGGTTCAGACCTCGTTGTGATCCAACTCTGTAGTCGGGAGTTATGAGCTCCCAAAGTCCCGGGACTCCAACCAGGACAATTTCGGGATTCCAACTTGGGAGTCTCGGGAAAAAGAGCCATTTGGATGTAGTCCCCGTGGAGTGGCACAAAGAATACTATATGGGGGAAGGTGGTGGCTTCCCCCGAGTCCGGGCCGTGGTGAGTCTTGTGTGTCAAAGTGCCTGTGGCTTGTCCCAACACCCAAGGGTGTCCCGAATGTGAACTAACCCCTGTGCGGTTGGTTTTTGGATGCAGATTCAAGTTTGATCTACTAGTCCCTCTTCCTAGTCTAATCCCGGGACTTCTAGCACGCCCCTCTACCCCTCTATAATGCTGGAAGTCGGGAGCGCCCTCCAAGTCCCAACTTTTCGCAACTACACATAGTTGAACCCTCAAGTGGGTTCAACAAGGGACTTAGGAGCGCGTCATGTGACTACAATTTGCTTTAATCACTTAAGATAAATCACATAAAATTTTAGTCGCAAAAGACAATACGTGGAACCAAGTCACAATGGTAGTCACATGAAGATGTAATTTACATGAACATTTCATCCATCCAAATTAGCTTACATGGCTCTGTCATTTTACAACTACTTTTACGACTAAACAATGTAGTCACATTAATTATATAGCTATTTTAAAATATTAAAAATAAAATTATTTAAAAATTATTTATATATAATTTTGATAATTTCATTAATTTCAAACTTATAATTTGTTGACATGTGTCATTACCTAGGCTAGACTAAAAGCTTAATTTGGGTTATTGGGTAAGCCACCTAGTCTACCTAGTAGGTTATGTAATAAATAACACCATTGACCACAACCCATGTCATTTGTGACAATATGGCAATGTGCATTTTATTTATCTTACTTGATTCAAAACATCAATTTTTATATTTGATATCTTATTGATAATTTGTCCAAATGGCAAAATTTAAAGTTTAGTCTTAAATTGTTTCAATAATGTACACAACTATGTATTTTTTTTTGAAAAATGCAAACTAAATTGAAAAGAAAAATACTTGAGTTTTGTTATTGAATACCATTTCAATGACCATTCCTTGGAAAAATTTAATTCAAGCACATGATTTATGAATGGAAAAAAACTTATGTGGATATCTAACAACAAATAAAATTGCATGTTTTGTATCTTAAAATTTCATTTGATTCTTAAAATTACATTATACAATTTTTTTTTGCTGCATATCAATAGAATTTAATTTAAATGTGTGATATATAATTTATTCGCATACAAAATTTATAAACGAATATAAATTAATAAATTAATATAACATTATTTCATTCAACACAATAAAACACCTACCAATAATTAGCCTACTTATATACTAATACCCAATACTTACTATTTGTTACCTAGCCTACCTAATTAATTAACTAATTAAAAGAACATTATGATATATCAACATGATAAAATTTAATGTTGGAAATTCCAAATAATCGTCCATATTTACCATTGCCGTGGGTCCTTTAAAGTTTCACAAAACTCCCAAACCCTACTACACATTTAATGGTTAGTTCATTCAAAAAAGCTAATGAAAAAAATTAGACCACAAAATCCAACAATTTCATTGGCCAACTCATTTTTGTTACATTTAATTTCATGGACATTTGTAATTAGGATTTATAGTTGTAATTGAAGTTGAATAAGACGACACGTGGTGTTTAATGGCCTATGAACCACACCCTAACTTACAAATATAACCACATTTTCATCTATTTTGAAATGCCATTAAAAAAGATGATATATGTCCACTTTTCATCATCACTTTCATCCAAACTGACATTAGTCACAAGTCATAATTGCATATGCAACTACAAACCACTTTTTGGTTGTTTTTACAACTACAAGTCGTTTTACCATGGTGCCATGGAGGATAGTCACATCAATAGTAAAAAAAATGGTTGATTTGGACACAAGTCACAAATGTGTGGGTTGGTATGGACAAAATTCCTTGTAATGATTGGTTCTGAGTGCCTTTGCCTCTACCCACTTGGTTGCATAATTTGTAGCTACCAGAATGTATATGTTTCCTATTAGTCTCCTTGTTTGGTTTAATTGGACCTATAAATTTTAAACTTCACTTCATAAAAGGTTATTTTGGAAGTGTTATCATTAATTTGGCCAGACTTTTTGTTTTAGTCCTCTAGTTCTCTAACAATTGTCACAACTTCTGTAAAATTCATGAGTATCCTTGAATAAAGTTGGCCACTAATAACCTACATCTAGAGTTTTTTTTGTAATAATATTTACAGTAAAATGTCTTCATGCCATTCATTCATGTAACTCCTTAAGAACAATATGTGCTTCTAATATGCGCAAATGTATGAATTTATGCAAAAGCATAAACCATTGTCATGGCTTCTTTCTTTGTAGTAGTATAATTCTACTCTACTTTATTTAACAGTTTAAAGGCATATATTATATGGCTAGTCATATTTACTAGTTGGGTTTTGTGCTAACATTGCGCCTACTACCAGCAAAGATGCATCTATGTGGACATGGAACTCCAATTGCCAATTTGGAGGTATCAAAATTGGTGTTTCAAGATATTTATGCTTGATTGGATCCCAGGCTTTTTGACATTTTGTGGTCCAAATAAAGGGTTATGTCTTCCTCATTAGCTTTATGATTGGTGCCATGATAAAGGTAAAGTTCTTGATAAAACATCTATAAAACTAAGCCATACCATTAAAGACCTGAATCTGTTGTGGGTTTGTAAGTATTAGCATATTCACTATTGCATGAACCTTCTTGGGGTTTGGTATTTTTCCTTCCTTCGAAGCTATGAACCATAAAATTAGTCCCAAAACACCATAAAAGAACATTTTTCTAGGTTAAAATTTAATCTGTATTTTCAGCATTTTTGTAAGTAAACTCTAAACTTCATCAAATGACTCTCCATATTACTATAGACCATGAAATCATCTTAAAATATCTTCATGAACTAGTCTAAATACTTTCAAAAAGTTCTGATAACTACTATTTGTAATGTTGGTGGCCCATTTTTTACACGAAATGACATTACCATCCAAACAAAAGCTCCCCAGTTTGTTACAAAGGTTGTTATGTATCTATCTTCAAGGGCTATAAAAATCTATTGGTATTTTGAATATCCATCTAAATATGAATAGGCTTCATACCTTGCTACAATTTTCAATACTTCATTAGAAAATGGTAAAAGATAAGGATCTTTTTTTGTTGTCTTATTGAACTTGCTAAAATCTACACAAATTCTCAATTTTCCATTCTTCTTAGGTATTACCATTGTAGGTGATAACCATGTAGCCTCTTTTATTGGTTGAATGAATCCTATTATTAATAGTTTGTCAATATCTTGTTTGACAATTACACCATAGTTAAGGTTCAATTTGTACCTTGTTTGATGTGTTGGTGAGATTGAGGTATCTAACTTAATTTTGTCTTGAACCAACTCTAGAGGTATGCCTTGCAGATCCTTATAAGTCTAAGCAAATACATCTTTGAACTCCTTGAATAAACACTACTACATATTGTGCCTTTTTGCGAAGGGCCAAACAAAAAATCTGAAGGTTTTGTGAAAGAAAAAAAAAAACGTGAAGGGT
>Ga0209208_10002155_pt1 | contig 28146 bp, 10 predicted proteins | sample S1TSphfallax_3_FD_187694 | JGI IMG/M metagenome (GOLD analysis project Ga0209208, IMG submission 187694) | Host-associated microbial communities from peat moss isolated from Minnesota, USA - S1T2_Fd - Sphagnum fallax MG (SPAdes) (version 2) | ecosystem: Host-associated > Plants > Peat moss >...
TATTGCCCACTTTACCTATTGGGCTAATTAGCCACATTTTGTCATTTTGGTGTGTTAAATAACATGGTTCTATCATACTACAATTTGTTATAATTCCAGGATGTGGTAACATTGCACATAAAAAAGTGGCGAATTGAACCCACATACAGTTCCAAACTGACCATTCAAGTCCTAGTCTGGTTTGTTGTTGACACTCTGTGATTTATTATGGCAATAATCTTGGTCATGACAAAATGGAAGTTTAGAGTATAATTGCAAAATTTGGATGCTCAAATCGCAGTTTCCCAGTACAACTGGTTTACTCTTTGTCATCACTTCTAAATTTTGTTGGATGATAATGTTTTCTGATACAAGTATGTGTTCCATGATCATTTGATCAATCTATCTCTTTTGGTTTGCACCGAGGGTTTTGTCCCCAATTCAAAACTTCTGAATTGTGGGAGCAAATAGTATGGATGTAATCAATGTTTGAAATGTTATTCACTCTGTAACCCTTATTTGTCCTCCATTGATTTTACTTGTTCATTTGTGGGTGCATCCAGAATTTACATTCATGTATTGTGAAGAGCAAATTTGATTCACTTATCCCACCAAATTACTGCATATTTTCCACACTTGAAGATGGTACTGTAGTTAAATCGATAATAGTTCCTCTTAAGGGATGAAAAAGGGTAGTCTGGGACATTTCATAGATCTGCAACTTGACTTGCTCTTTGTTTAACACCTGCTAGTAGAGCATCCCCAGCTGTGCTGAGTATGTGACCCTGCAAAAATATTTCTCAACTTCCAACTTTAGTTATTTTAATTTTTTTGCAACACCACACATGAAACTGATTTTGAGACTACTAATAGCAAACCACCTGGAGCAATCATTAAGATCGGCCAACGAGAAACAGGGAGAAGTAGTCAGATCATATTTATTACGTTCTCTAGCAGGTTCACAGCTGTGATGCACCTCTTACCAGGCTTAGCATTCTGTGCAAATATGCTGGGGGCCAAAACCATTTTCTTGAGCCATACTGGCATGTTTTGACTTTTCCTCGTCCAATTTTCATGTGCAGGTCACACACTGGTCACTGCTGGGATGCTCTTAGTGCATCTTCACCAACGAGCATCCCCACCAATGCTCAGTTTGTGACCCTGCAAAAATTATTTCTCACGTTTCAATTACTAACTTTTTTCCCACCCCACCCATAAAACTGAAACTGAAACTGGGACTGCAAGTAGGTAGCAGACTTCTAAGAGCAACCCACGAGGATCAATCAAACTATCTAACCAATCAGAAACAGGGAGCAGTCAAATAAATACGATTGGACTGTCTCTGCCAGTTTTTCAGGCTCCCAGCAGCCTTCCAGGGAATTCACTCCATTTGACTGATGAACCTCATCCAATATTTCCAGTGCAGGGTCCGAGATACTGAGCTTTAGTGGAGATGCTCTTAGATCTTATGTCTTATCCTCCCTAACTAGTTTGAACCCCGTGCCTGATGCACAGGTGTGTGTGTGTATTTGACGGTACATATTACAAAATTACAACTACAAACTACATTTCCAAAACCTCTCTATATACCGCATTGCTAGGTTCTTTTTGGGGGAATTTATTTTCATTGTTTCAACCTGAAATTTATTTTTTCTACACATTCTAACATTTTTTTGTGAAAAGGAATGGCCCTAATCGCCAAATTTAGAAAAAATAATTTAAATTCGCCAAATACATTTAAAACATAAATATTCTTAAGTGTTTTATTCACTGTCATTTATATGGTCTATAGCCTAATTTGGCTAAATCCTCTTTGTGGGATAACTAATCATAAAAATTGAAAGAAAGCAAACCCTGTATAATAGGGTTTTTTTTTTTCAAATTCCTTAGGTAGGTGCAATGGTGAGGATCCCCAGCTTTAATACAGCAGCGTTTTCTCTCTTTTTTGGCGAAATTTCGCCAACTGGGGACAAAAAAAACCCAGTGCGACCTCTAGGAAGGAATTAAAAAAAAGAACTTCCAGAACATTCGCCATATTTCTTAGAAAAAAAAGAAAAAGAAAGGAAAATTTTGCCAGATTTAGACAGTGAGTCCGTGTAGCTCGCCTAGATTTAGGCAGGATTCCAGAAAAACCTCTACTGTCCGCCTAGGACAGTTGCCATTTAATGTAAATGGATGGATGAAGGGATGGATGGATGGATGATGAGATGAATGGATGGAAAGTTTCATTTCGTCCCAAAGTCCTTTACTATATGTAATTATCTAATTCTGATGCTGAAGTATCACCATGGTCCATGAGACTCTGTGTCCAACAAACTTTGTATTTTATTTAGCTTTTGAAACATATGACAATTGAAAGAAAAAAAAAGGAGGGGCATAACTTTATAAAATATATGACTATTGTCATTAATCAAAATTTTACGTTTGGGAAATTGTATGATGATTTTTCATTTACAAATGAGCTTTGGAAATGTATGCCAATTCCAATGAGCTTCCAAAAAATATGACAATTCCACCAACAATTTAGCTTTGGAAATGTTTGCCAATTTCATTTAGCTTTTGTCAATGTATGATGATTGCATTAACAAATTTAACAGGTGGTCTTGGCATCTTGGTTTTTAAGGTTTTGGCCATCACACCATCTAGACCAACTTCAATCCATAATTTCCCCTTCCTCTCCATCCCAGGGCCCTCACCCTCTTCCCTATCTTTTTCCTTTTAAAATTACTTTTGAAAATATTAAATTCTAGAAATAAGAGGCATGCAAAGGAAAACAACCTGCCAATTTTTTTCTCTTTTTTTTCCAAAAGATTTTTTTAAGTAGCAAAGAATCTCATCATCTTGATCTCAAGCTGATCACATAATAATTTTGGAAACTTCCTAGGTTGATGAACAAGTGACATCACGGGGCCGTACCCAAAAATTCCTTGAGCTTTGTTGCCATTGAACTTCCTGAGAAGCTTCAAACCAAGTGCAAAGCTTAAAATACTCAACGAACTTGCAAGTGGTTTTTAAGTTTTAACTTGAGTTTGTCCTTTCATCATCACAAATGACGGGAACTTTGCAATTGGTTTTAAGTTGGGATTGTGTCGTATTTTGACGTCACCTCGTGCAACATGCAATCTCACCATTTAGAGTAAAGAGATGTTTTAGGAATTTTTATTTTGTGCTAGGGATGGGTCCTCCCTCACTCCTCACATGGCATTTTCAAAGTGTCCAAATGTGCACCCAGCACTCCAATTCTACACTCAAGTTAGGCAAAAACACAATCTTGTGGAAACTAATAACAATGTGATAAACATACCTTCACTAATTTTGTTGCAAAGTATTGACAAAAAAAACAGAAGAACATACCTGAATTCCACTTCCTACGTTGTTGGCATTGCCTACCAAGGCCCTTAAGGATATTGTGTTTAGATTCATTATAGAGTATAGCAGCTTAAGGGATTTTGGCCCCTAGGTAATAAATAATAGGTCTATTTTTATATGAAGGGTGTTGAAAGATGATATTTTGGCTTGTGTTGAAACTTGAGATTAGTTATAGATAATATGATCTTGAAGGATTTTGATTTCTTTTAGAGGATTTTTTGAAGATTATATTTTTGCATGGTGAAATATTTGAGTTTCCATAATTCTTCTTCTGCATTAAGATACTATTTATTGTATATGGCAAGGCCACAATGTGACACACCCCTTGTTTTGGGTAGCTATAAAGTATTAGAGAGTGGAATGTATATGGTGGATTCCACCAGGTTATCATGCCCTTGATGAGCCCACTATGATGTGCTCACTTGGCAGAATTCACTGTATACAGCTTGCTCTTTGGTATTAAAAGGTAGGGAACACCTTGGGAACAAGGAGACCTAGTAATGGAACGTGGCATAATTTGCCAGCTGCATGATCAGAAGGGGGGCTGATTCTGCAGAATTCAAGAGTCTAAAATACGGCTGCTGCCTTTAATGTGTAAAGAGTGAAAAATAAAAAGGGTTCCCAATGTTGCTCTTTCTTAACCCATAGTTTTGGGCAAGAAATTGGGCAGAAGAAACAAAAAAAAGAGACTAAAAAAGGAAAGCAAGAACTGCCCAAAAGTCAGTCAATGAGAACTTACTACCAATGAGACAATTTGGTGGCAAAACTAGTAAATGGCTACCATCATTGGCAATAGCAACTATGACCAACTTGAATGTATGATCAATATTATTAAATGCAGTATTTTTTCTTTAATTTCTGATTTGGCAAAAGTGGCAAATTTATGCCAAAAACAAAATTAAACATTGGAACAAATCACACACATTTTCCAATTTTTTGCAGATTTTTTTCACTACATAGCAAAATTCACCACAACAAAATCAATAGTATTTACAATTTATATTTTGAACTACCATTGATTTTGAGGAATACATTCAAATATCCTTAGGATATGGAGCCACACACAATGTTGTGTTGGGCGTGTTATGGAACTAGTTATACATTATGCATCCAAATCCATCAATTACAAACCCATTATAAACCTATAAGTAGTTTTAGGGTCTCATTTTGGACCCATTTTTTCAAAAAAAAAAAGAAAAAAAGGGGTGGAATCGTGATGGTCTATTGATTCCAATATTTGGGATTCATACTCATGGAGGATTTTTTTTTAAATCAGACTTGGGCTGTTATTAAAAATAAGAATGGATCCTAAAACCATGGTTCTTAAGAAAACCAATGAATTGGTTCTAATACATAAGCACAATTTCCAAAAATTGGAAAAGCAAAACAAAACAAATAACAACTAGTTTTCTTCTCATCTTTTTCCAATAACTGAAATTTGAACTAATTTAAACATAATCCACAAAATCAAACACTTGCCCAACAATATAAAAGACAATACAAATATCAAGTATATCTAGAATGTTCATTCATGGGAATTGATAGCAAAAACACTTCATATTATAGAGCAATTGAAAAACTATCCTAGTGTATTTGAAGGGTGCCTCATATTGATGAATATCTCTCCTATAAAAGAGGAGGGATTTCATGGCTACTCCTTTAAAATGAGAGGGTACTTATGAATATTTAAGTTGAAATTATAAAATAAATGTCTAATAGTTTAGAATTTGAACTTTAATTTATTATCATTTACTACAATTTGAGCAATTTTGTAACCCAATTTGTGTTTGTTATTTTCACAAAAAATTAAAAACCCCTTAAACTTGATTTTCATTATAAAAAAAAAGATAACAAAAAAATTCAAGATTTGTATTTTTCCTGACTGCCACCAAAATAATTTTCACTTGTTTGTGCAGTTTTTTCAACTTTTTTTTGGAGTAAGCAAACATTGGTGATTTTTTAAATAGAAAAACACATGTTACACTTCTTTTTTGCGGGAAAAGTTTTGGTACTTGGTGAAAAAAGTAGGCAACACAAATCTTACAAAAGATTTTTTGAAAAAAAAATTTTGAAATTGCCATATTTAGACCATACGTCCTAGAATCTTTCCAAAACATAATAGGTTCATCCTAAATTTTTGTAATGTCCTCATTAACCTATAGCCAAATTTGGTTAAGTCCTTTTGTAAATGATTGCCAACTTGCTTGACAAAATCAAACACCATGTTTGTGTGGGTATTAAAAATATCACCAAACCCATTATAGTCATCAATAAGAAATTTTAATCTCATGACCACTCTTTTCAAAAACTCAAATAACTAGTTTTTATTTACAAATTGTTATTTTTCAAAAGATGCAACTTTCCATGTAATGGCTTTGCCTTTTATTTTAAGGCCAAAGAAAATCATCAAAGATGATGAAATCATGTGACATGCATAATTAATTTGTTTACCATTTGTCCCAAAAAATTCAAATTTTCTTATTCAAAATTTTCCCTTGGTTACGCATTTTTCAAATAGATTCTTTCACCAAACTTGGTTAACCAATAATTTTTCTAATGTATATACAATTACATCTAAAAAACAACTTTGAAAAGAAACCCTAACAAAAAGAAATGTAGCATTGAACAAATGATTTGAAATAGTTGTCTATAGCTTATGTAATATAAACCATCAAAATTCTCGAAAACAATTCATAGATTCAATTATGAGTTGCAAAAATATTTGTAACAACACTTTTAGAATAACAAACAATGTGGGAAAATGCAACAATGACTTCCAATGATTATCTACAATTACAATTAAATTCGTAAGGAGAAGAAGGACAAAGAAATCCAACAACTCACCTATGATTCGTAACAAGTGACCAAATTAGCAACACATGAAAAATAAAAGGAATTATGTGAATTGTTAATAGAAATATGATGATATGCAATAAAAAAGATTGGAAATATGACTCAACTTTAAAACCAAACTAAATGAATTAAACTGAAATGTATTGAAAGTATGGAAATTTAAAGTGTAAAAACTTAATGTTTGGAAACTCAATGTTTAAAATTGTTTGTCAATAAGACATTCATTGCAACTAACTATCACCTACAAAATGTTGTTTATTTTGTCATAGGTCCTCCAATGTCTAATGCTTTAGATGACTTGGTTGATGTGTCAACACCCACTACCATAACTAGATTCAAAAGGATGGGTCAACAATTGTATTGAACCTTATAATCTCTTGCATTTGATATTATTACTCTTGTTTCCATATTCTATCTACGACAAGCTTCCTTGCAAGTTATTTTGCTTCAAAAAAATAATTACAAGAAGAACTAAATACCTTGCCATCACAATTACCATGTTCTTTCATCATGGGAGCCATCATATAACAATGACTCTTTTGCATTTATTTGAATGCTCTACATCCAAGACAATTGGTTTATAAGTTCATCAACTCCACAATATGATATTTAAACTTCCTTGGTTACCAATTTTAGGTATATCATGCATGCAAGAATTGTAGCACAAAAAATATTCAAACCTATAATGAAAAAAGGAACATCATCCTCCTCTACTTGTAATGGTTAGATGCAACAACATAAATGCCTAATAACAACAAAAAAAATTATAGCATTTTCAAGCTCCAACTCAATATTTAACAACACCTTCTCCCATCTTCACATTACCATGAATTCTATAATTGCCAAACAAAGTCATCCACACAATTGCGTGTGGTTTATCAAGCGTCACCTTGATTGATCATGTTTTCAATATACCTCTACAACCAACACAACCAAGAAGGTTGACCATGTAGGTGTAACAATCCAATTTTGGTAAAGCCATGTAGACTATGATCACCGCAACATAATAGTGCATGTGTCATCATCTACCAAACTTGCATGGCAACAAATTGATAAAATGCAAACAAAAAGTATATGATTGGTTGTACACCTTTTTCACACATGTTGGAAATGTTTAAAAACTTCTTTACCTTGGTCCTTTCATGGCACATCTTCCCAAGTATAACATTCCAAGTGACCACATTTTGAGAAGGCTTATTGTTAAACATTCTCAAACATCCTCCATGTTCCCAAACTTTGCATAAATGTTACCAAATTAATCCAAATTAAGATTTTGTTATGGTAAAATTGTTGTAATTAATTTTATGTTGACATTCTAAAGGTTAGCTTAGGTGGTCACCTTAATGCCACCAATATTGTTGTTAGCCCTTGTAATTCATAGGAACTTCCAGGTTTAGGTTAGATTGATGTTTTTACATTGTTTTATAATATCTACTTTGTTATCAATTTGACATTTGCTTAATTCATTTTATTTTGTAGCCAATTCTTACAACATTGGGAATAATTATTGATTTGTTAACATTTATGTTCTCAAACTTTTGTTGTTGGTATAAGTTTGGTTCTTGGGTGTAAATGTGGTCTCTAATGGCTTGTGGTGTTGCCTCATTAGGATATGATCACATGGAATTGTTTGGCATGTTTTTCATTTTGATGTATTTTGAATGTGTTAGATGTTGCTAGCACCCAAAATGCCCAAAGAATTACAATGTTTATGGATGTCTTTTTTTATTTGTCCAAAACCATGAGTGTATGTAGATTTGTGCATGGTAAAATATGTTAGAATTTTGGCATTTTTTTGGAAAATGAGGATTGCAAAAATAGTTAAGATTTTAGTATGTTCAAATCTTCCAACAATTTCAAATGAAGGTTGGGTTATATTAAAGTTTATTGTGGAATGAAAAAAATTCAATGATTATATATGACATTAGGAAACACAATTGCAATGATTGTTAGTGAAAAAGTAAACATCTTCTTGGTAAGAACAACCATTTATGAGGGAGTTTTTTGGCAAAAGTTGATACATTTGGACATTATGGAAACATATTATGTTCAAATGATTCAAAAAAGGTAAGATCATTATTTTACATCTTCTGAAAAACTTTTGTGCCATGTGGGTTTTAAAACTTGTAATTGAAAGCCTACTTGTATTATTCAAAATTTCATGTGTGAAGGCAAGTTTTCTAATATTTTTATTCCCTAGCCAAAGAAGTCATGGATGTTATACTAAAGAGGGCTAAAAAGCTATCGGTATACCTCTTCAATATCTTTTCCTATCAATTGGTTTAACCATAAGAACTTCCCTACATTATATCCATCAACATTGATTGATAATAGATGACCTAAACATTAACTTGACGTGCATTGGAATGGGTGAATATTTGTGTTTGGATATCACTATAGATAGCACCACAGGATGCAAATGAACTCAAATGAACCAAAATTGATGTCAAAACATCAAATTTTTTGCAATTTTTGTTACATTTATTTATGTGGTGCCACTTTAATGGCATGTGAATCATGGAAAGTTGTGCTTATTGAATAAAATGGATATTGAAAAATATAAAATGAATAAATAAAATTTCCAATATCAAAATTTGGTTTGAATAAAATATGTTTAACAACTTCATTCAATGACACTACTTTCATAAATGGCCCTTTAATTTTCATAATAAAAGTTATTTCATCTTCAAAAAAATTGTAATAGTATTACGGTATTATTAGACACATTTAAAATGCATTCAAATTTCCATATTTTTTAAATTTCGGTTTATCAACAAATAAGGTCTAAAAAAAGTTCATGAGTATTTTTTGACATGTAAATGTGATGCCAACTATGTATGGACATGTATATGTTGTTTAAAGAATACATGCCAACATATATATGTCAATGTGATGTTGTAGTTTTGACATGTATATGTTATTTAAAGAAAACTTGCAGCTTATAACATTAAAAATTAAACTTGAAAGTGTTAACATGTTTTGGTATGATTTGAAATTATGACAAATTTTCAAAATGAAACACAAAATTTGGCAAAATATGTGCACTTTCAAAAATTCGTATTTCTCCAAATTTGATTATATATATATAAAAAGACATATTGTGGCAACTATAAATAAAATAATGCAAAAATTCAAAACATTTCATTTCAAAATTCTTCTTTAGGAAAACATGTTTTTTGGGAAAAAAAACACCCCAAAAAGGACAATAGTCCTAAATGCAAAGTAAAAACATCGGCTTGTTATATGTCGTTTGGACCCAACACTAAAGAGTTATGGCACACGAAAAATGTGCAACGTAATCTGCAACAAGAACATCAATGGATCAATAGAGCTCAAGCTATTGCATTACATTAATTGGGTTCATTGTAGCCCTCCCTTTTATCATATATACCAACTACATGTGTGATTTTTCTAAACCCCATCATACATGCATTATAAAAGTCTTATGTGTTGGTACGTGGCAAATTGCTTCAACATTCTTTCATCATTTGTAAGTTTGAATAATCTATGTACTTATATAATAATGATAATTATAGAAATTTGTCTTGTCCAAACCTTGAATTTATTGGGTTCTATAAGGATTTCAAATAGATGAATATTTGGTATGAAATAATGTATGGAGGTTTATTAACTTCATTTTTGAAAGGCCTTTGCATCAACTGGATGGTTAAGGTGGGAGAAAGTGGTCCTTGAACCATTTAATCATCTTCCATTCTCCTTGGATGGAATTTATAACCCAAATAACATGGAAGCATATGCCAATTAATTATGTGGTAAAGGTGGAGAAGGGTGGCTCCTTAAAAGAAGAATCAAATGGCACCCGCTGCATTGAAACACACTTTGATGTGGATGACAAGGAGTGGAATATTATTTTAACTTATTGATCAAAATGGTCAATTGTCCCATTAAAAAAAAAATTACCTTTCTTCACATGTATGAAGATTTCTTTTTAAAAATTGTACTAAATTTGGCAAATCCAATACATGTCAAACTCCTAAGCATTTAAAACCTTGCATTGAGGTCTAGCAATTGGTCTAGTCATAACAACTTTCTTACATTGTGAAATTTCAAAAACCTTTTGTAGTGTAGATGAACCTAAATAGGATGTAATTCACAAAATAATAGGTCCCTTCATTTGCTACTTTATTTTCCATAAGGTACCCATTACACATTAAGTAGTAAGTAAAAGGTCTTACCTAAATCTAAACAATTGATTTAAGTCCTTAAAGTTTGTAAGCATTCTTGACTAGGCCAAAGTTGAACTTTGTAGGTGTTTTTGTTCAATTGGAAGTCAAAGTGGAACCCGCAATCTTTGCTACCTCCTATCATCAGCATGTGTATGCATACTAAAAAATGGATCTACCATCTATTGGTGATAGCTAATAAGTAAAGGGCTTGTGTTGAAATGAGTAAATGATGTTTAAAGTTAGGTGTTGAAAACCATAGGTGTCCAAAGATGATTGAGGTCCAAAACAACAATGTTTGGCAACACACCTTGTTGCATTTCTCAATATACTTCAAGTGCCTTTTGTCCTAGTTGATGTTTCCCAAGATCATGGTAGTCTAAATGACCAAAATTCAAATTTGCATCTTGTGGAACATACTTCAAACTTCCTCCATGCTCCCACATGTTAATGTAAACAAGGGTACACCCCTCAAAGACATTAGACTCACAACCCCTTTCAATGAACTATTCATGAACATGTTTGTCATCTTCAAGTGTTCCCAAATCAACACATCTTAATAACTTAAACAAAAATGAATTTGTTAGGATTCATCAGATTTGTTGGAAAGCTACATCATTGCCTTAGGTTGTCCATCCTTCACATATTTTGCAAGTTTTTCATTCAATGTAAAAATGTTCAATGCATTATGTTTAGTGCCATTGTAACCATCTTTATTCCCAACCATGGTGGGTTTCATTGGTGTTCAAGTTATAGTCTTTTTTGTATCTTCTTATGTGTGAGATCCAAATACCTTTCATTACCTTCCAACCAAAAATCTAAACCAAGATCATTGGGCATGTATTTTCCACGACCTAGGCATAGATGCATCATAAGAACAAATAAACTTTCGTTTACCTTCTCTACCAACATCCATATATAAGTAGTTGGAAAATTTGTTATGAAATCAATATCCATGTTGAAGAAATATTTCTAGTAATGGTTGATCACTCAACGTGGTCAAACACCATTGAAAAATCCCCAAAAATGGAATTAACCTAATTGTTGTACCAAAATTTCAAAGCCATCCAAATCTTAACATAAAGTTAAATGTTCATTGCTTGATGTAGAGGTTGCCTCACACTTTTCCCTCGTATGCTTCTTGCAACAATATATTCCCTTACGTTGTTGATAGTCAATTCTTTTTTGAAACCATAGAGCCATGATAAACATTGAATGTAAGTCACAAACCACCACCTCCTTCAAACATTTATCATTCTAATCAAATTTGGTGGCAATGCATGAACAACAAATACCTCGATGTCTTCAAACAAAAAAAAAGTTTTTCAATATTCATATGTTTAATCTTCCTCCAAGCCATGCAATGATCTATCTCCCCAATCATCATCATCATCATCATCACTTCCAACTTTGTGGACATATGAATTAGGTCTATTACACTATCAATTTCTTTTGCCAAAATTCATGGTTCCTCTTCAAGTCTTCACATGAAGCCTTGAAATTTGCAATTACAAATCCTTCAATGTTAGAAAATGTATTTTTATTTGTGATTGCAATTCCTTTTTCAATGTTGGAAATGCCATAGCAAAAACACTAAAATTTGATAAAAGATTTTTTAAAATTTATTTTATTAAAAAAACAAAACCTCAACCTTTTGAGGAAATGAAAGCTCCAACATCAAGTGGCTAATTCCACTTTGGCTAAATTGTTATAGCTTTAGTTACATGTTATTGTGTCCATGATCTTCAAAATTGGGTGATGTGAAACATTACCATGCTGTTGCCCTAGGGACATTACTAATTAACTTGTTTGTTGTCATATTTTGCTTTTATAACACCCCTTGTAGTAATGTCACGTGCAAGGAAATTGGGGCATATTGTACTCCTTGATTGGATTCAACAACAAATTGCCAAATAATTAATCAAATTTTAATTCTCAACTTTAGCACTTGATTTTTTAAATTTGAAATTTTTGACAAACAATGGTTATAAAAAATTAAATATTATGACTTCCAGTTTATGGGATAATCTAATGTGTTTAGATTATCTCAATTTTAGGTCAATGAATTTTAAGGTCTATGGTTCAAACCTAACAAAATTTGAATTTTATAAAACTTTCGGCACAAGTAATAAATATTTTTTCAATTATTTAGTAATATGAAAAATAATTTAATTTATGCCAAAATTGTTCAAGTTCTACAATAGATTGTCATTGTTGTTGCCCATCCCCAATCAATTTCAATTCTTCTTTATTTCTATCTATCTATATTTCTTTTTCGGATAATCTTTTTTGTTGTGCTAAAAATGTACCACAAACTTCTTTGGAAATTTTTTATGCCTACATTTTATCACATGCAAGAACACATTGGATGTAATTTTTTGTTGCAAAATTTTGCTGAAAACTCTAATTTTTTTAATAAATTACAACCCAACAAACTATTGTAATGACCAATTTTTCATTATTCAATGTAACCATTGTTAATTGTGATAGCAACAAAGAAACAACATGCAACCCAAGTTCATCCACAAACTAATTAATCATGGAAACACACCTTGAAAAAGATGGCAACAAAAATAAAATGAACCCAACTAAAGAACCCAAATAATTTATTGCATGACCCACAACCTACATTTTTTACCCTTTTTAAGGTTTTCCCCTTTTTGACCTACCTTTTTTTTATAAAATTGACCCAAATAACACAAGCCAAATTGGTGTGCTTAAAATTACATCCATCAAAAATGACATTACACAAGACCACATGTCAATTCAAATTAGTTATGAAATGAGCAAAAAAATTATTCCCGAATCTTGCACACATGCATGGTCTTTTCCTTATAGGCATAATGAATAAACAAAAACATCCTACTAGAAATTGGTGGTTCTTTGTGGGTTATTTCATGACAATCGCAAACACCTTAAATTTTAAAAATAATAACCAAAACTATACTTTTTTGCTTCTAAGTTTTTTCAAACACACATAACCAATGCTTCTTGGATGTTAAACTTTTAAAAACAGGAAACATGGGCTATTAACAAACCAAACACTTGCACAACATTGAGAAGTGCCAATTTAGGTAATTATTATTTTTAGAAAACTATCAAGTCATTTTTCCAAAGGGTCAAAGGAACCAACCTTCATTTTGAAATAAAATTCAAAATCTTAACTATTCACCAAAAATATAAAGTTTCCCCAATTTTATTTTAAGGTGGTACTCATAGAGTTAGTTCTCACATTTTTCACATACTTATTTTCTAAGTAGCAAATTCTTATCAAAATTTTGATTAATTATTGAATTATTAAATAAATGAAATTTAAATACTATGGGAGAAAATTACATTGCTAAATATAATAGAATCAAATAAAAACATTGCATAAACATATAATAAAATAATCATGTCTCCATTACTTCGTCCATTTTAAATGAACTTTCAAACTTCTTTAATTTTCTTTTAAACTCGCATCAATTTCCATTAACTTCATTAGGTTAAAAGGCATGATTTACAATCAATATTATAATCATTTAACCAAATTATTCTCACAAATATCATAGCACCTTTTAGATTTGGCATCCAAATGTCGAATAATTTTATTAAAAATATTCAACTTGAGTAATAAAACATAATTTACTGAATTTCAACAAAAAAAAATTTATTAAGTAAGTTTTTTGGACTTTGATCCTTTACCATAATGGGACCTTTTACAAAAAAAAATCCCTCCTTTGTACTTTTCTAAAATTTTGACATTTTAAACAAATAATTTTTAGAAAAATTGGCATTTAAAAAGGAATTATTGTTAAACATGAAAAGGTACTAAGATAATTTAAATTCGAAGTTATGTTATAATTTAAATTGGAGGTGAAATTTGCTTAAATTAATGAGTATTCCAACAATGGAATTTTTTTTGCATTTCAATTTCATATCTCACTAGTATTGTTATCTGACAATTGATTAAACCAATTGTGAGCCATATAGACTTGTGTTTAGCCCACGAGTGCAAAAGGAAACTTAATGTCTTTCACATCCACATGATATTATTTTAAACTCTTAAATTATGTATTGACAAGCTTTATGATTGGCTCATTGTGTTGGGTTTCGTCTCAAAAAAATCTACATTGTAATCCCCACCATTTTGTCCATTTATAACATCACCCCTACATTGAGATAATGGATGCAAATGATGATAACATTTAACCAACATAGGAAGAAATGATTTCCTATCTTACTCGTATATTATTGCTTACCTTGTTCACAACTAGTGCATGAAAACATTATATGAAAGATTTTACATTTAGGATCCAATGTTAATACTTATTTCAAATGGAAAGGAAAGAATTAAGGACACAACACATTTCTTTCATGATGTTACAACCTAAGAGGTATTAAATTAATATTAATTATTGAATTGTTATTCATCATATTTCTTACTAAGGGTGGAAGGTTCATTTCCTTCAATTTCAAGTTCATCATTATGATTCAAGGGGGACATTTAATGTAAAGTTTGGGATTTATGTGCATCAAACTTTTTGGGGGGTATTAAATAATTATCGAACCTATTTTTATCACCCTATTATTATTATTATTTTATTTATATACATATCAAAGCCACCTTATATTAATTATAAGCCATTTTTCTAGATTATTATGTGCCCTATATTATAATTGGATTGATTATTTGAATAAAATGTACCTTATTTTTAACTAATTAACTTATAATTTATACCCAACAACCGATATATTACACCCTATATTTTTACTCACATATTTTCTACTTTTTTTTTACTAGTGTCCCCCCCCCTCATTGAACATTATGATAGAATGCAACGTATCATTTAACAACCAATGCCCATGAGATTGGTTCAAGACACAAGTTGACACGTTAAGAGAAAGAGAATCCCCAATAATTTGATAAGTATGCCATGTGAAAAGGAGCAACGCATGTTCATGAATTTTGACAACAATTTTTGTAATGTAACACAAGGTAATGACTTCTTGAAATTGATTAATGTTTGCCTTGTGTTACTATACTTGTGACTACTAAACTAGAAAGTACAAGGCATTTGTAGTTCAAGTAAAGATAAAGTGCATTTTGTAATTTTATTTAATTCATAATGTCAAAATTGTAAAAAACTAATGATTGTCGTCTACCCCTTATGGTTTGTCCTTTGTCCATAATTTATTTCTTTCTTTGTTGATTCTTTTTGTAACATCCGCAAAAATACATTTGCATTTTGCACACCACTTGTGGGCATATATCACAAGGTTGTATAATAAACAATCTAATGTAGTAATTAAAAAATTGGAAAAAAAGATGAAAATTTATAGGTGAATCTTGGAGAAAAAGTTTTAACACATTTTATCATACATGCATAGCCATAAAAAATCACTAAATAATAGTACAATTGAAGAATATTGCAATTTCAATGTTTAAAAAAAACTCTATAACCCAAAATCAACCTATACATTGACCTTGGAATTGTCTAACATAAGAGCTTAAAACTAACCCTTTACTTTAAACCAATGAACATAAAACTTAAAGTTGTCAATTTGGGGAACTATTATAATACCTAAGTGGGTTCAACGCATAAGTGCCAAATAATTTATTTATTTTAAACTTTAAGATTTTCCATCTGAGTTTTTAATTTTGGACTTTTCGACACATAAGGAATTTACATATTAAATTTTAATTCAACTTCATAGTTCCCTTATTATCCTTGTGGTCATTGTGTTCATAAATAATGTGCTTATTTATATTAGGCCACCGTTCGATTTTAATTTATTGTAAATTAAATTTTTGGAAATTTCAAGAATGGGCTTAAAGATTTTTCAAAAAATTCCGCAAAATAAAAATGAATCTAATTTATGCCAAAGCCACCCATGTATTATGATAGTAGTAAAAAAATCAAATTCAACCTCAAAACTAACATTCTTAAGTTTTGAAAATATTTTTAGATTTGGAATTGTTGTACATTTTTATGTCAACACCTGCAACTTGTTTCCTCTACTAGTGGGGACCTAATGAACAACTAAACTAACACACATGATAGACCCAATGGGTCATCCGTTTTAAATAAGAAATGAATTGAGACTTGATGGTTCCTTGAAATACCCCCAACTTGACCAATCACGGCATTGATGAATTTTCTTGGGCATAGACTTGAATCAATACAAGCTCTAATCCAATTTTTTTTCTTGAATTATTTGGCAAAATTAAACAATTATGCAAATCTACCTATGTAAATTTTATACAAACATAATTTTCAAACCTTTGCAAACCTTATCATGTATTATTGCATATTAACAAGTTTTTAAAAAAATGCATCCCGAAAATAAAAATTTCCTCTAAACCTAAAACTTCACAATTCAAAACACATTTCAAAGTTGTAGTCATATTGTTTATATTTTGAATTGTCATCCTTTACCTAGATGTGCAATTATTGTTTTTTGATCCATATTGATCCAACAAATATGTCAAATTTGTGGCAAATGTTTCTTCTATAGCTTTAGATGTTTCAAATAATCCCATGGTGACATGTTTGTGCTACCACTCAATTCCTAAAAATTTGATAACAAAGGGAAAAAATCATGTGCCCCATGTAAACATCTATAAATCAATGTTGATAATTTCAAATTAAATCATGTTAAAAATATCAAAATATATAATTGTTCTATCTTTTAGACCAAGTAAGATAACAATTCTTAAACATTTTTCCTTCACCAAAGAAAAACATTGTTAGGACCCAAATTTTCCATAAACTAAAAAAAACAAGTTTAAAAAAAAAATGTAAATAAGCCTTCTTACAAAAATTCTTTTTGGTGTAGATCTTTTCTGAATGGTTATATCACATCAAAGAAATCTAAAATTGTAGATGACAACATATTTGGCCTTTTTTTGTTGATTATCTTTCCATTGTTTCTTTCAATGGACCATTTATTTTTTCTTGAAACATATTTAACAATTGATGTGTGTTTTGCATCCACATTTGTTTTCAATTTTTCTTTAAAATATTACTTTCGTTCTAGGGTTGGATGGATCAATTTCATTATTATAAAAGAATGTAAAATGCATTATTTTGTCACATTCACTTCAAATTTATCATTGTTATTTGTGCATGTAATTTTTTAAGGATTAATTGTTCCCCATTCTTTTACTACAAACTAGGGAGTGTTCAAACCTTTTTTCCACAAATCCATTTTATGTTGCATTTTCATTATATTTTCAATTCCATTTGATTGTTCCATATTTTTTTTTGATCGTATTATTGGATAAAGGTTAAGAAATTATTGAAATAAATTTATATTTTGTCTAACTATATGATTATCTAAGGTTTTTTGACAATTAAAATCAAAACATTTATAAAGAAATATATATATATGTATGTATGTATGGATGTATGCTTGCTCAACAATGATTCATTTTTTCCTCCCAACTTCAAAATCAATGCAAATAGGTATGCAAATGGAAATATATCAAGTATGAGTTATGGAGTGCGCTTGAACAAGTATGAAAAAATACAACAAATTTTGTTGTGAACAAAAAAAACAAAAACAAAAGACAAACAACACAATTAGTAGTTATACAATGAATGAACAAAAGCCAATTCATTCCAATTATGAAACAAAACAACATAATCAAATAAACAATGAATTAAAATAAGAAAACTTAAGCAAATTGGAGCTCGAAGGTAAGGAAAATTCACACTTCACACTTGTACAAAAGTGATAAGGTGCAAAGTACAAGTAGCACAAGAGGATAATTATACTAATTAAAGGAGAGCCAAGGTGCAAGCATGGTGCTTAGAGCTGAAAAAAAACCCAAGTTGAACAATAGGACGATAACAAAACAATGAGATATGAGTGAGTATAAATGGGCAATTGAATGCAAAGTGAATGTTCAACAAAAGGAATGTAAAAGGAAAGTCAAATAGAAAAAAGGAAAGTTGAGCAACAAGAGAAGAGCCAAATAGTTGGAGAATAACATAATCATCATTGTACACAACAAACAATAAAAAACACAAAACACAAAACACAATTATAAAATACAAGGGCAACAACAATAAAACAAAAACATAAACAATAAAAAATGTGAAGTGCAAGCACAAGCCCATGGTTTTCTATTAAGACCATATGATTCTATCCATAGAAACATGCATTCAATGTTAATTTCTCACTTGCCACAAACCCTAACCCTAATCGACTTAACTGTAGATACTAAATCCTTAATCCCAATAATTGTAATCAAAGGTTAATTTTCTAACCTACCTTGGTTTCAATTTTGGAGAAAGTAAGACCTTGTGTAATTTTCAAAGGTTCAATTCCCTAATGGGAACATTGATTTTCAAAATTAAAATGATAATCATGGGTGTAATCACAACAACACGTACCACAACAAGTGTAACTAGTGCTTGATGTTCCATGTTATTGAAAATCTAATTTAATTTCATGTTGAAATTGTAGGATTTACTTATATGATAACATTCATAAAATATATCATGGGAACTTGTGAATAAATTTGAAATTAATCAAATGAATAAAAAATGTGAAAAAACAATAATAAAACATTGTAACAAGTGTTTTTAAATAGTAAAATGACACATTTAGTAACTATTTTTTTTTAAATGACATATTTTGACAATTTTTTAATGCAAGGTTTATCAAAATATTATAAAAGAAATTATCGTGATTTTAAAAGATTTGTTTGAAAACTTTTTAAAGAATATTCTAGGAATATTTTTAAAATATTTTTTCAAAAGCAGTCACAGAAACAATTAAAAAATAGGCAGGTGTGGCTCATGTTATCCCATTTGTACCTTCATAGGTATTCAATTTCAACATCAACTTGAACCTTTGGGTAGTTTTCAACCATTTTGTGAAACCTACCCAATATTAGTAAATATCAATGTGTGCGGTTATTTGAATTTATAAATAACCAATAGTTTTAAGTTTTTAAATATTTCATAAAAAAATCGATTTTTTTTTTTGTCTTCAAAGGACTTTCCAGATTTTGGTTATTTCAAAAACTTCAAGAAACCAAAATTTTCATCCAAAAATTAAGAAAAAATCTTGCCATTTTATAGCATTGATGTTTGATATTTTTCAAAATATTGAGAATTATGATTTTATATATTAGAATTTATTCTTTGATTGTTTGAAAACCAAGGTTACAAAACTCAATAATGTTTTTGGTTTGGAGTATGAAACCTTGGAGTTCAAGTCTTTATAATCTAAAGTTAAGTTGATGCCATATAAATAGCATTAACATAAGAGCCAAACCATGGAACTAACCTTTTGTTAAAACTATAATCGAAACCTCGAAAAATAATAATGATTATGGTATCATTCTTCAAATACCTAAACAAGTTTTTTTTTTTTTTGAAAAATTGACAAGTACGATAAACTTTATAGGTCGTTGATCAATTTAAATTAAATTGTAGACCTTTGTCCCTACCTTACCCTACCCTATGATTAATTTCAACATAAATTAATTAACAATTAAGATGTTAAAAGTGTTTTCTAGATTTATCCATAGTCTATGATTTCAAGTTTCATATATGTGTGCACCTTAATTTTTGAAAAGCACATTTGGACTTAATTACATGTCAAAAGACACATTGTTCATGTTTAATCACGTCTATTTTTCTTTTAAGAGGTATGGAAACAGGGAGGGAGGCAAGAAGAAAAAGGTTGAAAGAAATTATAATAATGCTTTTAATGATATTTAAATATTGATGTAGATCATCAAGTTGAAGCCTAGTTCTTCCCTTGCCTAAGATTTTCCAAAAAGATCCTCATGCAATTTTGGGTTGTAAAATTGGAAGTAAGAAGAAAAATAAGTTGTAGTGAAGGTGGATGCTTGTGACGTTGATTTGTGGGTAAGGAATGAGGTGAGTTGGAGATGCCATGGTCAAAATGACGTTGAATTGTTGTAGAATTTGTAGAGTACAATCTCTCTTTCTCTGATTTTCATGCTAGTGAGTGTTCATTCAATTCATGTTGCAATGATGTTTTTGTGGTTGTGTGGAGAAGATCAAACATATTGCCACACAAGCTTTGCACCTTTTGGAATTCTTGGTGGATTGGAAGAGGTATTTTTGAGAAAGTATGTTGAATTGGGGTTTGAGATGGGTAAAGGATGGCATCCTTTTGTGACCAAAGGCGGCAGCAAACAAGTCCAAAATTGATCGCAAGCTATTTGTGCATGAAGGTGGCTTGCCATATGAAGATGTTCCTCAAGTCATAGGTGTTAGTTCTACCATCCTTTGATTATCCTTGAATTCAACTTCGCAAACTCTTTGTGAAGAGTTTCAATGGAGAGAAATGTTCTTCAAGTTGTTTCCCTTGCAACAAAAGGAATGTCATGTTTTTTTTGTAATGAAAGAATGCCATGTTTTATTTGCATTGAAAGAATGTCTTGTCATGTTTTTTTTGTAGTGAGGAATGTTGTGTTTTTTTTTTACATGGAGGAATGTTGTGTTTTATTTCTTGTAGTGAAGAATATCATGTTTTATTTTCTTGTAGTGAGAAATGTCATGTTTTCTTTGTAGCAAGGAATGTTGTGTTTTCATTGTAGTGAAAGAATGTCATGTTTTCTTCGTAGTGAGGAATGCTGTGTTTTTTCTGTAGTGAAAGAATGTCATGTTTTTTTTGCAATGTTGCATTATCTTTGTAGCAAGGAATCTTTGCAGCAAAGAATGTTGGTAAAGAACAAATCTAGGTCTGTAAGGTTTGGAGCGACCATTTCAGCATCGCACATGGTAAGTTGCTAAAATCATGTATCATCAATGTGGGGCATCATGAGTGACAATCATGTTTGTGCCATTTGAAAAAATTAAATTAAGGAAACACTTGTTCGAGGTCCTTACCCTATTGTGTATCATTTTCATGTTGGTGGAAGTGCAAGTTTATTATGAAGTTAAATTGTGTTGCCACCAACATTTGTCCATAACAAATCACAAGCAAAAGATTTTGTCTAACTAATATGGTGAAGAATGAGTAAATTTTTTTGAACCCCAATGTTATATATGTTGAAGGTTTATCTTTTGTTGGGGTGCAACATGGCTACTGTCTATCGATACTAGTTAATCACCTGAAACCTGGTATGAATGTTTTGAATGTTGGCTTTGGTTCATGTTATTTAATGGTTATGTTTGCCTTCATGGTTCGTGTGACTCTTCTTCTTTTTTCCCCTTCATCCCATTTGTGGTAGCAATGAGAGGAAATTATGAATAGATGAAAATTTGAGTAGCCATGGCAATACCAAAGAAAGTTCTTTAATTCTTTTATTATTATAAAAAATGGTAATCATGTGATTTCATATATATTTAGGGTTTGCCATGTTCTAGGTGGGTGAAATAGGATGGACAATTGGCATTACAACAAAAGGTGTCCCTGTATACCGAATGATTTCATTAGATTTTGAAAGAATTCATTGGTTTTAGTAAATGGGGACTTGTTGGAAAGTAGTGAATTCACTGGCCTAGTGAATGGAGATTAATGAATTGCACCCACATTTTGTAGTAGTGTGGGGTTGAGCACATCCATGAGCTTGTTGATCATTCTATTGTTGTTATCAAGTAAACACCTACTAGATCTTTTCTTGACATCTCAACATCTATGGTATTTGATGAATATTTGAGCACCAATAACATTGTCTTATGTGCGTTAGACAACAAAAGTTATTGTCAACAATATAATAATTGATTATTGCATCTTTTTCTATATTATTTTATAACACCTCTAGAATCTTACACTAAAATTTTGGTCAAATATCAATAGTGGGCTCTTTCGCTTTTGAACATATGGAAAATATAGCAGAATGGATTTTCAAGCTAGCAAAATCAATTAGATTATCTTTTAGTTTTTACTCTATATCTTTGATTAGTGTTATGCCCCATAAATTTGTTATGTTCTCTTGTTGCTAAAACGGGTATTTAGGTCATATTTTGTTGAATGGTTATTTTACAAATTTTAGGTAGATATTATCGAATTTTATTAAGTAGGAGTTTATTTCTTTACTGCTTATTTATAGGAATGTGACAAAATTTTGATAATTTTTAGTTTGCAATGGTTGATGGAAAGCTTGGATATGTGAAAGAGGACCATATGATGCCATCCATGTTGGAGCTATTGTTGCAAGTTTGAAAACTCCACCTATCACTATTTACACAAATATAGTCCAAACCAATTTGTTTGCCCCATATATTTAGTATATTATTTATCTCTCGACATTTCTCTATTTTTGACACACACTCTATTGATGAAACATAATTGTTAGATGCACTAGTGAATCAACTCAAGCCTAATGGTCGTATGGTGATTCCAATTGGAACATCCTCCCATGTTTGATTTTTTTTTGTCTCTCACAAGTTCTCTTCTTTTATTATGGTCACACAAGCTATTCGATATTGTTGATGAGGACTTCATGTCAATAAATCCTTTTGATGTTCTGATTGATTGATTAATATCATTGTTCAGGGCATTTTGTTTCATCACAAAAGAATTTCTATTCAATGTGGATGGTCTCGAAACATTCACATTACAACTTGTATGAAGAAAAATCAATCCCCCTTTCATTCTATCAAATCCTCCTTGAAATTCTTTTAAAAAATTCTTATCACCAATTCAATCAACTTTGTTACTTTCAAAGCTTTTTCTTGCTCCAATACATAAAAAAGTTTATTCCATCAAATTAATAAGAAATTGGAATGCTTCAATGTGTGTTGAGAAATAAACAATGTAGGATTTGCAAAGAAATAATTCCATAAGATCATCCACATGATGAATGTTGTTTTTGCTTGGTGAGCTCCAAGCTTTAGGTGAATGTGATGGTTGATTAAAAATAAATTAAAAAAATTTCTATGCAATTTCATGGGGGATGGTTTTGGATTTTTTGATTGTTGAATAACCAAAACCTTTGCTCTTGATCTTTGGAAGGAAAAATGTAGTGATGGTGGGTTTCAAATGCCCCATGAATTTTTCTTTGAAAAACTATGTCCAATGTATCAACACTAGACTTTTCTTTTGATCTTATTTGTGATTGAAATGAATGTAGCACCTCTACATGTAAAATGGCAATCGAGAGGGTTAGCATTGAAATGTTTTTCTACCACATTGGAAGAAGAGGAGTCAATTGAAGGCTATTGTATATGAAAAGAAGGTTGTGTGTGCACTCTTTTTTTCAATCATCTTACCTTTAGCAAAATGAAGTTTTAGTGACCAAGGGTATCACAATTAACATCAACAAATTCCTATGGGCTTATTATGTACACAAACAATCTTTCTCAAGTTTGAATATTTTAATTATTAGTCCTTGAAGGCATCAAAAGCAATATATGAACACGTGAGTAGAAGCAAACGAATAATGAGATTCAATTTGGAAAACAATGTAGGCCATCAAATAGCACTTTGCAATGCACCATCATATCAGTTATAGGTAGATAGGAAAGTTTGTGGAGGATGCATTTGCAGAATATCAAGAAAATGAACGCTTCATCTAACATGTTTTGTGTTTCACATCTATGTTTGGAAAGTTAATTGCATTCTTGTGAATATGGAGATGTGAGTGAATGTTGCACTTGGATGATGATTATGGAATATTTAAAGGTTTTTTGAAGTTTAAACACTTTTTAAACATTGATTTGGAAGGGTAATGTGAATGGGTATTGTTGATGTGAAGAGGAATGGGAGAATTCCAGAGTGTAAACATTGGCATTGGACATGCACTTGGAGAGTGATCGTGCTTCTTTGGAACTAGAAAGGTTCCATCTATTTGATTAGCATGTGACCTCCCTAAGTTGTGAGTTTGCATTAGAGCCATCGTTTGAGGGCAAGAGTAGGGAGTTGGGTAATTTCATCACATTTTGGTGAAATCTTTTATTATCAACCAACATCAAATAATGTATAAAAAAATTGGATCACATGCCACAACACCTTGAAGTTGGGATCTAGGTGTTCATAAACAAAAATTAGTACTCAAGATTGAAAATGAAAATACATAAAAGATTTTCCTAAATACACAAATAACCCACCATGTTTCCCTTTTGACACTAGCGACTTGTTAATATTAATATTTTCTTTACATTATGGGTGGGAAGATTTTAGTCATTTGTATTCCTTGTTGATTTTGTGTATTCTAAAAGTGAATAAAATATTTTTGTACACCTTTACTTTTTACTTTTTACTTTAAAGGGGAGTTAGAGCTGGGGTGCAGTCTAGAGACCGTGATAAAAAGCTACAGTCAATAGGGAAAAAATGTCAAAGTATTGAAAATGTTAATGATTTACTTTAGGGTTATGAAAACGACATCACAACCAAAATGGAGGTATTTTCCATTCTTTGTATATGTTTTTACTCCCATTGTTCATCAACTGTTTATTCTTTGATGTAGTCAATGTTTTCAACACATTAAAGCAAACTCTTTCACCCATCAAAATTAAGATTTAAAAAAAATGTGCTTGTCAAACTCTTTGCAATATAAAAAAATTTATAACACAAAATGTGTTTCCATAATTTTGTATATTTACATACTTAGTACCTTAATGTATTGGATCTATGCAATCTTTTTTTAATGAATGGAGAGAAAAAGAGAGAGACAATTGACCAAATTGTGCTTTGAGGGTAAGGGATCATAGGTTGAACATGACAAAGTCAATGCAAAAATGACTAAGATTACATATTTCTATGGAGAGAAGGCACACTTGGTAAACTCTCATTTGTATCATCACAAAATTATATCATTATCAACATATACAAGGGTAGAATAATCTCTAGGCTCTGCAAACTTAATAAACATTAACATCCATTATCTAAGATTATTCATGACACACATTTGTCATTTTTTTGAATTACATTATATTCACATTGTGATTATAATGCAATATGCATTAAACAATTGCATTTTGCTTGTAGCTTAATGACCAATTATCCACGGTGACTCTCATTTAATTTTTTTGTGTGGCTATTGCAACACTTAAACATGTATAATGAAATCGTTCAATCAAAGATGTTACAAATAAACTTGATAATTCTTCAATCCCAACTACATCCAACATATGAAATGAGAGAGCATAAACTTGTGAACTCCACATCCTGTTTCATGCATGCATAGTTTTCAATGTCAAATTTGGGTTTGATTATGGGTTAATGTTTTTGTGACTTTCTAGATATAAGTTTATCATTGATAGTTTCTTTAGTGAAGGTTAATTGCTAACTGTTTTAAGGCTTTAAATGGATTTGTAGCAAATTGACTATGACCTTCAATTTTAAAAACATGAAATTCCCTTTTTCCCACTTTCAATAGTGAATAAACGTTAGTGGAATAAATGTATCAAAGGACTATGTGCATTTACTGTTATGTGTTTTTGGTTTTTTATAAAGGTTTTTTGTTGGATGCATTGTTTTCAAATTATTAATTGAACATTTGTGTAGGATCAAATGTCAAAAAAATTCATAGACCTTACCTTAGGTTGAATAGGATATAATTGCAATCTAGATATTTTTAGAGGCATATGAAATCATCTACCCTTTTAAAACTCCCTTTGCAAAGTGTAGTGTGAAATGGGTTTTTGTAGGGCTTTGTGAACTTTCTAGGGTAGATGGAATGTAGATGTACAATTTGTTTTGTATCCATGCACCCACTCTTGATGCAAACATGATATACAAACTCATGTTGGATTAATGCAATTTAGCCTTAAAATGCTACTTCACCCTTTTCTGCTAAAAAATAATTACCCAATATATGATTTTATTGTTAATATTCATGTTGTAACTTTGAACCTAACATGACCACTTTAGTGTGCAAAGATTCACCACATGTCCCCTTGTTGATTTGAATTAAAACCAATTCTGTTCAAAATCATTAAATTTCTTTTTTCAAATCCTATAAAATAGTGGAGTCATTCTAATTGTAGATAACTCTTCATTTCACAAAAAAAACATTTACCTTTAAATTAGTCTCAATGCCAATAGTGAAAGATTGAAGGAGGAAACAAAGACCTCCAAGGCTCCATTTATCAATACCCTACCCTTTAAGCCCCATAATGAGGTCTCCCAAAATAGTTTACTTGGCAACATAAAGTTTGCTGGAGTTGCTTTCAACACCAAACCTTTAAATATGATGGGCTCCTTGTATACATACACGAGGAGTGCCCCCAACATGCAAAATACTATGCCCAAAATTTCAATGTGCCCATTTCATTGCTTATATCTAACCTCCTTTGTTTTGAAAAATGTACAATGATCCTATAAATCCCATGCACTTTGTGAGTTCTCTTAGTAATTCATTGGGACGATAAAACTCCATGTGAAATATGAAATCTAACATTTGTAGAAAAGAACAATTGCACACAATTTTACACAAGATAATTTAACAAGATCCTAGAACAAGACAAAGTTGATGATGACTACAACTTGACATTAATTGGCAAGAAAAATCCAATTGTAGAAGTTCAATTCATCATGAACATGTAGTGAACATGTTGTTAGAAAACCTAAATCACTTGATGCTCGGAACAAAAAGAAAAACTATTAACCTCGACTTGTTTGAGCTCCTTGCGTGCTTTTACCACAACTTTCCTAATTTACACACACATTGCATCATGCACATTGATAACATTTATTTCTCATGACATTGACTCTATTGAATTCAAGGACCATCTTCCAACACATGCATTATAAACTCCCGATTTCTTATGTGATCATCTATGTATTAATCAAAAAGAGGCCCACAAATACCAATAAGTTAGTCTTACAAGAATTACCTTTTAGCATTGCACTTCACATAGAGAACATTTTGAGCTTTTGAGTTAGAACAAAGACTAACTTTTTTCATTACATCATCATCGATAACTATTATGTGAATATGAATTTATTCACCATAATCATACTAGTTGAATTTTCAATTACTAAAAAAATTGAAAAAAAAATGTTTGATACAATTGTTTGCATCGTGCATTACACCATATACAAGTATATAGTTTATTTTTAAAAAAAATCAAAGGAAAATAAAATGCAAATGGAATTATTATTTTTAATCATGAGATTCTTGAATTGGCATTAAATAACCTTTGATTAATCTAGAGCTTTTTCCCCTGGTCACGGGGTTCTAATAAGAAATTTAGATACAACCTTACTTAATTTGTTAATAATTCTAGATTTGGCAAATGTGAAAACACAATAATTGTTGCATCCATGTGTCTTTAAGTCAAAACACCTAGAACTTGTAATTACACAAAATTTCAGAAATCTCCATATAGAAGTGATTTCACAAATATTTACAAAAAAATAAAAATAAAAATAGTATGAAATTCTAAATACCAAAAAATTGAAATAACACAACACTTGGAGCCATAGCACACTTGGTCATCAATCCTACAATCTCATCATCTTAAAAATTTAATAATAATAACTCTAAATATTAGTGTGTCAAAAGTGAAAACCGGAACCGGGGGTTCTCTTCAAAATGAAGAAACTGGCCAATACTGGTCTGTTCCTATTTCTGATAACCGTCCAAACACTGGAAAAGAAGAAGAACCCCCCTCCTCTCCCAAATCCATTTTGCGGCGATTTCGTTGTTTTGTTGGTTCTCCGTCCGTGTCGCGCGCCTCGGCCTACATCCCTGCGCAGATTTGCTCGCTCCGTCTCTGCGGTGCGCATAGCGCTGCACGCAGGGGTACGTACGTCTCAAATCGCGCTTTCTATCTCCGTTTGTTTCTCATCTCATTGCACGCCTTTTTTTTCGCCCCCTTTCTTCATCATGTTATCGCAT
>Ga0209208_10002156_pt1 | contig 28140 bp, 21 predicted proteins | sample S1TSphfallax_3_FD_187694 | JGI IMG/M metagenome (GOLD analysis project Ga0209208, IMG submission 187694) | Host-associated microbial communities from peat moss isolated from Minnesota, USA - S1T2_Fd - Sphagnum fallax MG (SPAdes) (version 2) | ecosystem: Host-associated > Plants > Peat moss >...
AATGTACATGTCCATTAATTAAAAACAACCAATAAGTCAGCTTAAATAATTTTTAAAAACCATGATTTTATTAGAATGCCAAAGTTTTAACTTGGTACCTACCCAACATTGGTTTGATTTATATAAACAATTCTTCAAATAACATGAAATAATTGAATTTGGCCTACAAATATATGCACAAGATAAATATTTTCCAATGACTTTTACAAAAATACAATGACTATGATTCGTCAATCATAAGCATTTGCTCGTGAGATGGCATTTAATCGATCTTCACTTTACAATGTGCTTCATGTACCCAATATTTCATGTTTATGGTTGGGGATGAGGAAATGCCTTGCACAACATTTTGGATGTGATAAACACATGTAGGGGTCCACATATTGGGTGTGAATTAGTTTCAAATTTTTTATATTGTGACATTGGTTAGCATCCCAAGACAAATATGATATCAAATGGTGATAAGTTTTAAAAACTTGTCTAATGTTACATTCACACTTCAAGGTAGGCCCAAAAAAGTTAGGGCTCAAAAGCTAGGTTAAATGTTGTGGACAAGCAAAGTTGACAGCTATAGATGGCAAGAAGGCTAATGTGACCATACCCAATGATCCTAATCTCGTTGAGATAATTCTGGTTATGAATGGGGCTGACATCTCTGTCTTTGAAACTAACTTTTCCAAGAGGAACATCGATTTGCTTGGTAACTTTCTCTTCCCTCTCCTTTGCTTTTGAAGGATTGTTTTTCCTCTTCAAGAGAGTTCATGTTGTGTTTTCAGAGTGATGGTGCGACTGTGAAAGTGAAGTGGTTGCCAAGAGACTGGGGTGATGGGAGAGCATGAGGTGTTTTCAGAGTGATGGCATGACAACGAGCATGAGACATCGTTAGAATGATGGTGATGATGGGAGAGCATAAGGCGATGAAGTGCACTTCACAACAATGGGAGAACTTGAGGCGAAGCGATGGCAACATGGTTATGACGTGTTGCCAACGTAGTTTTTAAAATGCTATCAAACTAAAATTAGAGTCCAAATGTGGTGAAGACATTTGAAATCTTTCTTTTGAAAATTTGTGGGTTTTTTTCCAAAATAAAAGAATATTGTGACTGAATGTTCCCTTTTTATTTTTATTGTTCACATTTTGACAAAATTGCACAAAACAAATTCGTGGGTGGATCTGTCCAAAGAATTTATGGCAGAGGTAGCCTGTAGGTAATTTACACAAATGTACTACATTCATCAGTTGCAAGCTAGAGCACTATGACCTGGAAACAATATAGTGGTAATGAGAATATAGGCACACACTAGAGTTACAGCCAAATGCACACACCAAATGAATTGACCTTGCTTGTTTAACTGGGATTGTGAAGACAATCTTGCAATGCCCAAAATACAACCCACAACAAAAAAAAAAGTTGTTCAAAAGCTTCTGTTGAACATTAGCTTGAAAGTGCAACAATTTGCAACATTCAAAACCGAAAACTTGTGTTTCAAAATGAACTTGAAAAATGTGACATACTTAATATGCAATCATCAGAATAATTTGATGAGCCTTCAAAGAAAGATCATAGTTTATAATTCAAATGTTAAGATGTACATTAGCCAAAGAAACAAAGCCAAGTACTTGGTTAGGAAACCATGTTTCAGTGTTCTTCAAAGCAAAGAAAGGTATAAGAAGAACCCTAGAAGGGACAGAAAGATTATACGAGATGGAAGCACAAATTCCATGACACCTGCAGATTGTGGTGGAGTTGTAGAACGAGGTGAGAGTATGGGAGACAATGAAGGAGGTGATGGTGATGTTGGAGCAGACGAAGGTGGTGTAGTTGAGGGTGGGGTAGATGAGGTTGGGGTTGAAACAGGTGAAAAGATGGGTGCCGGTGCTGGTGCAGATGTTGTAATATCATCATAGCCTGCACAAATGACCCAAAATGATAAAGTTTCAGCAAACATCATATATCACACCTGGAAAAGCCCAAGTTTGAAAAAACAAAATGTCAATAAAATGCCAAGCCCAAGCAAGTTCGAGAAAAAATTATGCATGTCAAATGCCAAGCTCAACTTCAAGCCTCTTCCCAAAGCTGGATGATCCTATCAAATTCACAACAATTTAATTAATTTAGTACAACTAAATTGTTGTGTGCCACTAGATTTGTGCCTAACACTCTTGAATCTAAAGTTACACAAATAAAAACATGTGTGCACAGACACTCCTTGAGAATAAACCTTCTTATCACAAACAAGCAGAAACCCTACTCACACTAAATTGAATTCCAACAACAAATAATTACAAAAACACTACTGTTCTGCAATAAATACTTCATAGGCTACTTTTGAAAATAAGATAGAGTAAAAATAAAGCTTCCACTAAGCTGACTTCATTCCAAGAGTACTTGGAGTAATTGGTTATGGACAACTGCTGATTGGTACTTCCAAATCCAAAAATCATTCAATTTTTCACTGATTTAGCAACCACCCTAAGAAATTGTGCTAATAGTTTTTGTCACCGAGAATGTGCAACACTAAGAGTGTACAACTTGGGCAAAAACCACTTACAGGTTGATGGAATCCAGCCTAGCAACTTATCTTCCTGGTTGAAGGTGAAAGAGTACTCATACATGGAAACCACTGTATGCCATGACAACAGACAAACTACCATCATCAGTCCATCAACATTGTAAGAGGCAAAACAAATAAGGTTTTCTGTTTCACAAGGACTGGAAGAGTTCAGTTACAATTTTTTTAAAGATGACATTAGTTCAAAATAAGTTATTCATTGAACTTACTTTGGAGGTATATTTAACTGGAAAGAAAAGTAATAATAGGAAATTACACTCATGAAAAATCAAGATTTTTTTTGGGGGAGTTTATGTTTTTATAAATCACAAAAATTTAACCATATCTATATATATACAAGAATAGATATATTGACCTTCATCCTGTTTATTATAAATTAGGTAGCAAAATAAGAACCCTCCAATCCATAAGAGGTGCCCAATAATTGCGTACACAAAGAGTGACCTCCTTGTCAAGAAGTAACCTAGGACCATTCTCAGATAGGTAGGTCTGAAATACTCACACCCAATGACAATCTCTGGCAACGTACTGTTTTGAATTCCTAGACAGAATCCATAAATTTGAGTCTGCAAAATAGAAAGTTCCCGACAAAGTTCAATCAAACAATAAGCAAAACACAGTGGGTTCAGGGTTTAACAGGCTTGCTACATTCACAAAGCGCAATGGGTTTAGGGTTTAGATTTCAACGGGGTTGCTACATTTGCAAAAAGTAGTGTGTTCAGGAGGGTTTAGGGTTTAATGGGGTTGCTACATTTCCTACATGAATTCCTTGTTCAACAATTGGTTCTTGCTTTTGACAGGATGATGATGATGGATACAGTAGCCAACAAGCCATGAAGAAATTATGGAAAAGTTGGTTTTTGCAACATCAGAATTGCAACATTACCTGAGACTTAATTTCCAAGATTCCAACTGGCTTGAAGGTTTCGCCATTTGGGAAGATAAAGCTCACTGTAGGGACCTCAATACTGAAATTGCTGCAGCAGCAGCAATTTGCACAAACCCAACAACACAGTCCCCATTTCAAGATCAGTGAGTACAAACATGATTTCAATCAAAACCCACCAAAGAAGAATCACTTGTCTGCTGCACTGATCACAAAGAATCCAACAAGAAGGTTTTCACAAGAACAACTTGTTGCAAACATGAAATACTATGTCAATGTCTGTGTTGAGCTGATCTCTCAGCAGCAGGAATGTACAACAAATTCTAGTGGTACACGTGAGTGTGATAATCTTGATGACTTACTTTGTGTTGAAACAAAGATCAAGATCAACAGATCCGAGACCAAGTGCAGTCAAATTGAGATTTGGTAAGTTGATGAGCGACCTGTACTGCAGAAACCCAAAAGAAAAAACCCAAAAACCACAAGAAACAAGTTCCAGGATTAGGAATTTATTCTTGAAGCTCGCGGTTGCCCTAAACCCTAACTCTCTGGTGGCCTGCAGGAAGGTCTTGTAGCTAGAGAGCAGCACCAGCTAATCAACGAAAACATCTATGATAATCACAACTGCTGCTGTTCTCGTGTGCGGAGATCTCAGCATGTGACCTAGAGCTAGGATCAGGTTATAATATTGCAGCTTGAGAAGAAGAAGAAGAAGAAGAAGAAGATCCCAAGATCAAGGCAGCTGCAGCCGCAGCAGCTCGAAGAAGACTCACAGTGTTCGCAAACTGAGTGTAGATGGCGGGTGGTAAGTAAGTGTAGTACACCAGAGTGTCGAAGCTGGCGTTCAGTCCTACGGGAATACTTTTGTTTCCGACCTCCAGCGCTGTGATCTCCACCAGATTCTCCTGGCTGTAACAACAACAACAACAACAACCAGATTTGGAATTCGCAGTTTTTATCGGTTCAGGATTTCATGATGAGTGACAACTTTGAAGCTGCCGGCAGAGCAATGGGAGACTTGCATCAGCAACAGCAGGTACAAATTGATCCGATGAAGACTTGCTTGCTACATGAACAAAGTTCTTCGAGCGGCAGGGTGCCCGGGGCAAAACTGCGAAGTTCACGAGAAATAAGAAGTTCTCACCTTGAATTGCTTACGAATGGAGTGGTTTGCTGAGTGATGGGTCCCTTGTCTCCGAATGCAATCCTGCCTGTTCCACTAAAGCTGGTGCAGATGGAGAAAGAATCCAGCAGCCCCACTTCTCTACTCAGTGTGCTTACCACGGAAATGTTTCCCGTTCCCAGACCCAAAACGCCGTCCGGAGCAAGAGTCCCGTTCAGAAAGTCCCCTGTCTGAGTCTGCCCACATCTGCAGCAGCAGCAGCAGCAGCAGCAACAAAATTATTCCAGGACACGATTTGAACAAGACGACATTATCTGATCAGAAATTGATCTGTCGACTAGTCAGCGCCTCACAGGGAGCAGCAGCAACAAGCACCGAGACTTTCGCAAGATCCCAACCTTCTAGTACATAACCGGATTGATTCTTCATTGTGCAGCTAGCTAGCTAGGGGAATGAAGAAGAAGAACAAGCAGCTTAATGGCCTACCCAAAGACAACTGGGGAACTGATTCGTGCTCCTCCTTGCTCCGGGATGAAGTAGAGATTGTCCTCAAACAGCAATCCAGAACTGTAGGTGGCAGCAGTGCCTTCGTAATGAACTGTGGTTTGTGTGTAAGGGCATTGCTGGTGCTGCGACCCTGCAGATTCTGCGGCAGCAGCGCATGTAGTTTTGTCGATGCAAAGCGGGTTGCTGCAATTCACTGCTTTCGAAGTCGAGGATGAACTCGGCGAATATGCATTGAATTGAGTCTGTGGCGGATACTACACATCATGATTCATGACAAGTAGATTCAGTACTACTTCAGCAAGAATATATCGCGAGCAGGAGCAACTTCTTCCAGCAGCAAGCAAGCAGGATTAAGACTCCCGGATGGGTCTTCTGCAGTTGCATGTCTACGAACTTCTGATCTAATAGTAAGTCTGGATGCACAGCTCTGGCGCAGCAAGAACAGCAGCTTCAGCTTGGACGGAAGTCTTACAGTGGGAGTATCAGCAGTGCCGGGAGCAGAGAGGGGAGCACATTGCTGGCATTCACAGGGGACCCAGAGCAGATCAGTGGCAGTATCCAACGCTACAAAGTACTCTACGCTTGGAGTTCCGATGTCGATAAATGCGTAGAAGAAACTGCAGTCACATAAACAACAATAACAACACAAATGCAAAGAACTGGAGAATCAGTCCCCAAAATGCAGATCAAAATGTTTAAATTGCAAGAGAGATCTTCAGAGTCCGGACTTCTATCGACATAATTGGACTTGTAGCGCAGGTGGCCTCACCTTCCATATCGATCAGTTTCGTTTCCTTCCGCGAACGTGTACGAAGTCGGAGGAGTACTTGCAGTAGACAGAAGATGGCGCCGTGATCCGCTAGCAGCTCCTGCAAGTCGAGCTCCATCGTGATTTCGTAGCAGTTGGTAATACTCAATACTTCCCTCCCGCGGCCATGAAGCAGCAGCTGGGTGATGGTCTCCGTAACGCGCTTTGATTATCTCCCTGGCACTTTCAGAGTATTTGTGCACAGTGCGCAAGCTCATGAAACTACCCATCACGGAAGAATCATCGCTGCTTCGAACTGCAGCACAACCGATCAAAACCCCGGAAGAACCGCTGCAAATGAGCAGTGCAGCTACAAGCAGCTGCTTAATTCTGCAGTACAGCAACTGTAATAATCTACGAAGATTCCCTGCAGATTGCAGCTGCATCAGATTCTTCGACTCGATTCTCGACTGCATCCTGTCGACGAATTGATTCTTCTTCTGAGCTCAACAAATGGAGCAAACAAACTTCCCAAATCCCAGACGAGCTTCAACTCTTCTGCAAAATCGTAGTTATAATTGTCTGTAACAAGCAAACACCGGCGGTCACCACAAAACCACCAAAGCACCAGCTTCTGCAATTTGCAAAACTGCTACCACAAATAGCAGTGCCACCAAAACCCGCAAAGGCTCTAGAACTGCAGTTTGCAAACAACACCACCACCAGCTCACAAAAGGAACAAAGCTGAACTGAAGTTTGCAAATCAACAAGTTCAACAACACCAAAACTCACAAAGCAGGCTTCTGCAGATTGCAAAAGAACAAACACTACCACCACAAAACCCACTGTAAAGCAGCTTCTGAGTTGCAAACAACAAACACTACTACGAAAAAACCCACTGTCAAGCTTGAATCTGCAATCTGCAAAACAACAAACAACACCAAAACCTGCCACAAAACTTTTGAAGTTTGAAAATAACACCACCACAAATTGAACCCACAAAGCTGAATTGCAAATTGCAAAAACAACAAAACACCAGCACCAAATTTTCTCACAAAGCTGAAATGGTAAATTTGCTGTTTGCAGAACAAAAAACAGCAACACGCCACAAAGCTCAAATTAGCTTGTACTGCTTGCAAATTAACTGTAACAACATTACTACCTCAACAAAAACCCACAAACCTAAGCAAAAGTTTCTGCTGTTTGCAAGCAAAAATCACAGAAACTTAGAGCTATGAAAAACAAACACCCCACAAGGGATTTTGAAGGAAAATAAATTGGGTGGGTGTGATTTGGAGCTAAATTTATTGTTTCCTACCAGTCTTATGAATGTGCTTCGAAGGTGTCTAGAATCAATTGTCTCTGGGTGGTGTTTGACAACTTGGGTACCATGACATTCGGACAACTTCAAGACAGATTCTTGAATCTCCTTCCCCCAACAATTCAATTGGGGTATGAATTTGGATCTAATAAGTACATATTCTTCTTAATCTTGACATGGCAAATTACACAACTACTTAGAAAAATGTAGTATTTTTATTATCGGCATGGCAAATTATACAACACTTAAAAATTAGTAATTTTAAGATGTTATGTTAAATAGTAGTTGAATATGTCATAACAACCCCTTTTCATCACAACTTTTTCACCTGATGGCTCAGAGTAGGGTTGTTGAATTAGGACTGCTATAATAAACTTATAACAGTGTTATGTCTTTGGTTAATAATATTGTATACGCCTTCAAAATTCAAAAATCCAATAACGAAGCTCAAATTTTTAAATATATTAATTATCCAGTAGACACTTGCTGAATCCGTTTAGGGGTTATGGCATGTGTGAACATGTTGAATAGGCTTGTGTGTAGGTGTGAACATGTTATGTTCAACAAGCCTATTGAATGAACTAAGAACTAATGGAAATGCTAAAAACAGACCATTATTTTCAATTTCCAGCAGAATAGGGTGGTGTGTAAGATGGAAGATGTTTTTTCCAGGTCAGTGAGATTGCTGAATTTGTTAGTGTAAGGGTTTGTTTCCATGTCTTCCTCTCACCCACTATCCAATGTGTATTAATCAAGGTTCTTGCACATTACTTGTGCTCTGTTCTTTTTCACCTTTTTTTGAAGCACAACAGTAGACTAGCCATTGCACCTTCCAAGTCAAGCTCAAGCTCAGTGACAGAGGGTTGGTAGGAGTTTCACCTGCATTTCGCTGGATTTGAACCCAGGACCTTACCTTAGTAATGGGCTACACTGATTAGCCATCACACCTGGGGTCTTATGCACTTAGTCTAAACCAAACAAATCTTAACATCCATGTGCAACCTATTCTTATGAAATTGGGCCAGCTAGTTGCCTAGTATCCATAAAGTGGGTCTCCTAATGACCTGGCAACAAGTAAAAGCACGTTTCAAGTACATAGCTGAGAGAATGCTTGTATGAATCTCCATAGAACTTTCTAAATTTTTGATCTTCAAGTACTTTTCAGAAGTGGTAAAGCTATTTTGTACTTAGTCCCAATATTTCAACATCCCAGGATTCAGAGTCACCTCAAAGGTCTTTGCATTGACCACATGCATGAACTGTAAGACTTATGAGTCACCATAAGGTTGACGTTTGCCCTTTTATTGTTTGATTGAAGTATATACTTGCAACTTTTACAATCACTAGAAGTAATCAAAAGGAGCTAAATTGTTAGCCACACTCCTAATGTCAAGGTTTTTCATGAGCAGGAAATAGAAATCTGCTCAACTGATCAGCTAATTCAGTTGTACCAAATTGGATATGAAGGTAAAAACTCGCTTCAACCAAATAAGTCTACTCAGACTGACCAGCACAATTGGGGATCCTATTAAGGTCAATATCATGAACAAAAAATTCCTCTTCAAGCTCTTGGCCCCCACAAAGTGTCACATACTTTTGTGCAATCTCTGTATCAGCATTGTACTTGATTATTGAGTTGTGGGGTTTCATCTGTTCTTGGTGGCGCTTGACTTTTGAGGTTACCAAATTCCAACCACGTGATCTCAATTTCAAAGAAAAGTAACTTTTAATTTTGATTTTAAGCTCCATTTTATCACATCACCCAAGAAAAAGCCTGAGTCCTCTCAATTCCCATTGGTCATTTTTTTATTTGAATTCTAGGCTGCATTTCATCACTAAAAGAAAACAGGTATCCTCTCAATTTCGAACGGTCTTTTCTAATTTTCGGCTCCATTTTGTCACTAAAAAAAGCATGCATCCTGCGGTATTCATATTTTAATTTCGACATACTGAACAAACTTTTTTCTGCCAACTTACAAAGATTGCTGAAAGTTTCTCTTCATTTCTAAGAATCAAAATTCCTCAAATTTGCATCCTATTCTCAGATTTCTTCTCTTAGATTTTGACAATCATTGCTTAGTGCTTCATCAAGGTGAGAATGGAAGCTCATTGAAGTTCTGTTCTAAAAGCAGCTCCACCAGTAGCAATATGATGGCTTGTAAATCATAATTTGGAGGAAGTTTGGCTTCAAGAAGTGTGAAATTGAGTCCTCACATTTGGACTGGTAAATGCCCTGTGAATTCTAATCTAGATGAATTTTACACTAGTATAAAATTGAGTTTGGTCTCTATATATATGCACAAGATAAATGCTCTCAAATGGCCTAAAAAGAAATATGATTGGCTTTGATTGGTCATTCACAAGCATTTGCCCAAGTAATCACATTTAAATGATCCGCACTCTATGATGTACTTCATGTATTCAATATTTCATCTTTATGAGTAGGGATGGGGATTACCTTGCACAATATTTTGGATGTGATAGACATTGGTAGAGGCCCACACGTTAGATGTGGGTGGATTTGTTCTAAGCATTTTTGGTAGAGATAATCATTTAGAATAGGGTTGTCAGGAGGGATATTTCTAGGCTAGGGATGTTTATCACATCCCTTCAAGCCCTCGACAATAATAAATGTTTTTCATATTTTTAGCAAAAATTATTTATTTGGTTCAGACCTAACTCTTCTTGTGATCTCTTGGTCTTCCACAATTTTCTTTGAACATTATACAAATTTTTAGTTGTTTTCCCAACTTTGCTTGGCATCTTCTGAATCTATTTTCAATGCCCAAGTCATTTTTCAAAGTTTTCCTGACATTCCTCAGATTTTTTTCAATGCTACCCAATGTCTCCCTATGTCTGTGTTTTCCCAACATCCTCCATCACCTTAAAAAAGAAATTCGACATCCTTCAATGTTTTCCTAATGTAACTCCACATCCCCCAACTTCCCCAATGTTGCTTGTTGTCCCTATCGTCCCCTTGTGTATTTCTATTGTCTCGTTAATGTTTGAAAAAATATATATATATATAATTAAATCTTGATGCCCCCAATGTTGCCCTAAGCATCTCCCCAACACTACCCATGCCCCCATCATCCCCCAATATTTTTATCATTGCTTGCATTGTTCATCATCACCAACATCCTTGATGATGTTCATTGTCCCCCTATCATTCGCCATCTCATAATATTTTTCATCATGGGTGGTGATGAGAAAATACCTTGCATAATGTTTTGGATGTGATAAAAAGAGACATCAATAGAGGCCCCCACATATTGGGTGTGGGCAATGGTTTTTACTTAGGTGAAATATAGCAATTTTTTTGAAAAAAAGAAATGCATTTGACCTTTTAAGGTTATTTTGTACTATTAAAGTGGGCCAACATCAACAACAATGGATGGGTTTTGATGTGACAAAAGCTAGCTTGTTGATGAAGTTTCATCCATCGATGCCACCTTTGTGAAACCCTTGGGTTGTTGGATGTGCAAATCTAATCAGCATGACATTGGTTGATTTGCATCAAAACAAATTGGCAGTTGTGTCTGTTGCATCTTCATGTTATAACATTCAAAGGCCTTCACTTGTCACTATTGCCTTAGTGTCAATGTATGTCACCGTAAGTTTTATTTTATTTTATTTCATGTATAGGTCATCCGGCTAAAAGATGTGTGTGTAGTTTGACATGAAGTAGCAAGACTTCACATGTTTAGCAGTGGCTTGGTTCACCCCATTGCTTTCACATTACCAAAGATTTGGGTTGACCATTGGTGTTTTGTGACTTTTGTATTGTTTTTTGTTTTGTGAACATTTTTTTAATATTTATGTCTAACGTTAAAATCAACGTAATTCTTTGTAATGTGTTGGTTACAAAAGTGGAATAGAATAGAGTTTGACCACTTTTTGGAAATTCATCTCATGAAAGGTTACTCTTCATATACCATATCCATTTTAGACTACCATTAAACATTATACAAAACTTTTTAAAATTACACTAAAATTTTGTAAGCCAAAAGATATATCCAAAATTATTATATGTATAAGTATTAAAGTCAATGCAAGATATCTTAAATCAAAAGTCTTAAGCCCTGAGCCAAATGTCCTTGGCTTTAGGCCAAGTGTCTTATGCCCCAAACCAAATGTTTTAGGCCTTAGGCCAAAATAACATAGGCCTTAAAGTCACAAGTTTTAGGCCTAAATAAAAAAATCCTAAACCCTAAACCCAATCTCAAGTGGTAAGCCAAGTTCTTGGGACCAATGTGAAGCAATCTTAGACCATAGATTTTTTTAAAATGTGAGAACCAATATGTTTTGGCCAAGTGTTAGACCCTAAGCCATGAAGTTTAACCCCAAGCCAAAGCATATTTTGGCTTGGGCATTTTAGCCTTGAGTTGGAATATTTTTAAATATTGGCTTAAGATTAAGATATTTTTGGCATCTTGGTTTAAGGTTAGAAGATTTTAAATCTTGATGTGATATTAAAATATTTTTTGAGATTGTGGACTAAGGTTGACCGCTTCGGCCTACTCATAGAATCATGTATGGTACAAGGTAGTTGCAAGTTAGGGTGGTTCACTTTTTGCATCTTTATGAACTTTTTACAAAGTATACTCTATTCAAATGTCACAAATGCCTTGTAAAATCATCAATTTGACAAAAATATTTATAAATTAAGTTTGTCAACTTCAACAAGAATATTTGTAAAGGGGTGAAATTCAATGAATGGACCAAACCATCTTTTCTTGAATCCCACATGTTTTTTTTCCCTCAGGAAACCATAAAACATAATCTCCAAATTGGAACTTTTTCTCAGTATTTTTTTGTTGACTCCATAGAAATTTGCTCCACTAGTTGGTGGCTCCCACATAGTTTTGAACTTCCAATGTGTTCTCCTATAACTTTTCCAAATTTATAATTTGTTATTAGCACTTTGGTTGGTTTTGCATTTCTGTGGTCCACACTAATAGTCAATAGAACATATTCAGTTGGCATTAAAGCATGCAAACCATGAACAAATTAGTAGGGTGTATAACATGTTACCACCTTGTAAGTAGTTTTATACGAAAACAAAACTATAGATAGATGTTCATGCTAGTTTGTTATTTTCTTATGAACCAACTTGATCAATAGTCTATTAATGACTTTGTTTGTAGACTCTACTTGTCCATTTCCTTGTGGATAATATGTAGTAGAATTAACATGCTTCCATAGAAATTGTTGTATTAGATGTTTTATTATGTCATTAATGAAATGTACACCTTAATTTGTAACTATGGTCAATGGACATCCAAATTTAGTCATAATATACTCATATAGGAATCTGGTTATAACTATTGCAATATTGGTTCTTAGTGCCTTTGCCTCTACCCACTTGGTTGCATAATCTATAGCTACCAAAATATATTTGTTTCCTATTTGTTTTCCTATTGGTTTGATTGGACCAATAAAATCTAGACCCCACTTCATAAAAGGTTCCTCTAGAAATGTTGTTACCAACTTGGCCAGACTTTTTGTTTTTAATCCTCTAATCTTTTGACAATTGTCATAGCTTCTACAAAAATTATGAATATCCTTGAATAAAGTTGGCCACCAATATTTTGCATCCAAAATTTTCTTTGCAATAATATCTATAGCAAAATGTTCTCCAACCATTCCTTGATGCAACTCCTTAAAAACAATTTGTGCTTCTAAGGTGGTAAAACATCTATGCAATTTGTTGTCTTGTCCCACTCTGTACATAATTTCCTCTTTCAAAATCAAAGGTTTTATTTTTTTAGCTAACTTTTGTTTTTGAGCCAGGTTTAAACTTTCTAACATCTAATTTGTTTCTAAATAGGTTTTCATTTCCTACATCCATATAGGTTCTACAAAAAATAATGACACATTGACACTCTGATCTGAAACACCTAATGGTTTTGAAGTGTTTAATAATCTAGATAAAACATCAACAATTACATGTGTTTTACCAAGTTTGTAAACTACTATGAACACATACTCCAAGAATAACAACCATTTTGTTATCCTTCCCAACACATGTGGTTTGTTGACCAAGTACACCAAAGCCATGTGGTTTACATAAAACACAAACCTATTTCCCAACAAAAAATGTTTAAACTTATGCAAAGCATAAACCATTGTTAAGGCCTTTCTTTTTGTAGTAATATAATTTTGTTTTGCTTTATTGAGTAGTCTAGAAGCATATACTATAAAGTGATCATACTTACCAATTGGGTTATCTGCTAACATTGCACCTACTGCCAACAATGATGCATTTGTGTGCACATGAAACTCCAATTGCCAATTTGGAGGTATTAAAATTGGTGCTTCCATGTACTTCTATTTGATCTAATCCCAAGCTTTTTGACACTTTGTGGTCCAAATAAAGGATTTTGTTTTCATCATCAACTCAGTGATTGATGCCATGATAAAGGCAAAGTTCTTAATGAAACATCTATAAAATTGAGCCATACCATTAAAGACCTGAATCTGGGTTTGTAGGCATTGGCATATTCACTATTGCCTAAACCTTTTTAGTGTCTAGTATTTTTCCTTCCTTGGAAACTATGAACCCCAAAATGAGTCCTGAAAATACCATAAAACACATTTTTTTGGATTGAAACTGATTCTACATTCTTTATATTTTTGAAAGCAAAGTTTAAGCTTCATTAAATGACTCTCCATATCACTATAAACTATGAAGTCATCCAAAAATATCTTCATGAACTAGTCTAAGTACTCTCTGAAGGTTTTGCTAACTACTTTCTAGAAAGTTGGTGGCCCATTTTTAACACCAAATGGCATTACCATCCAAACAAAAACTCCCCAATCTATTATATAAAAAAAATTGTATCTATCCTTAAGGGCTCTAGAAATTTGATGGTATCCTAAATATCCATCTAGAAATGAATAGACTTCATACCCTACTATAATGTTTAGTACCTCATCAAAAAATGGAAGGGATAAGGGTTTTTTTTGGTTGCCTTATTCAACTTTTTAAAATCCACACAAATTCTCAATTTTCTTTTCTTCCTAGGCACTACCATAATGGGTGATAACCATGTAGCCTCATTTACTGGTTGAATAAATCCAACTGTTAATAATTTGTCAATGTCATGTTTGACAACTGTAGCATAATTTGGATTTAATCTGTACCTTGCTTGACGTGCTAGTGGTATTGAAGTATTTAATTCAATTATATGTTGAGTTAAATCTGGATGTATGCCTTTCAAATATTTATAAATCCAAGCAAACACATCCTTGAACTCCTTAAGTAACATCTAAAGCTCCTTAGTTTTCTCCTTTGTCAATTGTGATTTAACTTTAATGTATTGTGGATTTGCCTTTACACCAAGATTCAACTTAACAAATTGTTGTTCTTTAGTTAAAGTCTAACTTGTTATCTGAAGATTCTGTACTTGTATTTTTTGTTGGTGTCTCATCCACTTGAATATCATCTTAGTTATGATGGTAATAAGTTTTCAAATAAACTTTGTCTTACAATGACACCTTTGGTCTGACACAAAAGTCTTTTGATTTTACTATTGAAGGCACCACTTCTCCAACTGTTTGATTTAATGTTCCTTGCTTTGGATTAGAATCCTTGGTGATTTTGATTTTTGACACTCCAACACTCAACAATGAAACCGTTTCTTTTAAGAATGTAATTGTGCCAATTGAGAACAATTATGGTTCTATCTCAAAGATCAAATCTTCCTATTCATCTATCAACCCTTCCATCAAGTCATAATAAACAAGTATTTGGGGCCTTTTGGTTTCTACTCCCAATTTCTTATTAATTAATATTATGATGATTGTTCCATTACGTTGAATAATAATGACATTGTTACCCCAATCATGTGTAACCTTTACATCTTTGAGCTAAGGTTTTCCTAGCAACATAGAATAAACTAGAATCCACTACACTATTTTTCAAAATAATAAATGTGGCTATATATGGAATACCATGTGTGTGAATCTTTAAATTTTTGATGATTTTTAAAGGTCTGTTCATACTTTGATTTGCCATTTTGAGGTGGTATGGAGTTGGTTTTAGTTTGGGTAAACCTAATTTTGTTATGAAGTTTTTTGTTATAATGTTCACACTTGCTTTTCCATCTATGACGTGCTCCCAAGTTCTTAGTTAGACCCAAGATGGGTCTGAGTTACTCAAACATTGGAATGGTGAGGAACTCGAGGCACGTTCCCAGCTCTCAGCACTAAAAGGGGTATAGGGGCGTGCTGAAGCTCCGGGATGGGACTAGGAAGAGTGACAAGCTTTAGTTACTTACTTGAACCTGCATCAAACCAACCAACAAGTTGGTTAATACAATTTCTGGAGCACCCTCAGTGCTAGGACAAGCCATGGGCAACTCTGGACTCACAAGATTCACCATGGCCCGGATTCGGGAAAAGCCACCACCTTCCCCCATATAGTATTTTCTATGCCTCCCCACGGCACTCACATCCGAATGGCTTTTTGTCCCAGGACTCCCAAGGAGGGGTCCTGAAATTGCCACGGTTTAAACTCCCGCAACTTTGCGTGACTATAACTCTTTGCTCAAAACTCCGATTGGGACGAGGTCTATAGCAAAGTTGTAACTCTTGTCAAGAGCTTTCCAACTGTGTGTCGGACTCCCCCTACACACATCGGGGTTGGGTCGATTCTTGACTTTTAGTGGTCGGGAGTCAAATTGCCAGTTTGCCCATTTTCGACATCTACACTTCGATAGCTTTTCAATGATATAAATAACGCTCCAATGCAAGGTGTTTTGACCCTTGCAATCGAACTCTGAAATTTTGGGAGTCCTGGAGGACTCCCAAATCCCCATTTCGGGAGTGTGAGTCTCATCCTCACACTCTTTCAAAGTAAAGTTGCGACAATCTATCAAAACATTTTCAATAATGTTCTTCCCAACTTGTACTTAGATAACTGCCATTTGGTTATCTACTTCTATAGTTGTTGTGTTTAGTTCAGAATGTGTTTCAACCACTGTGGCTATACTAGGTTTTGATATTTGCTTAATAGTTTTTTTTTTTTTTTCCAGCTTTAGTTTCTGCCACATATGTTTTTTAAGATCTAGTGTTATTTTCAGCAATTGACCTAACTTCAAAGTATAGGTAATCTCCAACCTTTGTTTACTGATATCTTGGAATATTTGTTCCATAGACATAACTTTGTTGATAGGATTAGTAGACAAACTTTGTGACACAATGGGTTCTGTGGACATCTCAAATTCTAACAATCTTGCCCAACTTGTACTCCATTGTGTTTTCTCCTTTGGAATTAGATTTTGTGGTGGGTCTTTTGCTTACATCTCCAAAATAGTCTTGATAAAAGATTGTTCTAATCTCTATTCCTCTTCCTAGTTAACAGCAAACTTTTTCTTGGTTGGCTCTTTGTCCTTAAACACTTGCTCTTTAGTAACCTTGTTCCTGGTGATGGCCATATTCACATCCACCATACGAACTGAAAGATTTGAAACCTTGGGGTCTACCAAAACTTGTTTTTTTGTTGGCTTCACTCCTTTGTTCTTAAACATATTCTGCATATCATTGTATTTAGGACAATCTATGATCTTATGTCTAGTGTCACCACAACTAAGATAGGAATATCTCATAGGCCTCTGTATTTTAATCTGTCGAGTAGTAACCTCATAAATTATAGGAATAAGGTTTTCTTTTCTTTTGACTCCATAGGTTTCAACATTATGATTTGTCATGTGACAATTTGTATAATAAATTTTTATTTTCTCTTGAGTTGTCTATGTTTTCTAAGCTCATATTATCTTTCTACTCTATGGTACTAACAAATTGTTTATGGCCTCTACTTTAAAAATACTTCTTCACAAACCAAAGTTGCTTCCTTATGTTCTTGCAGAGTTTCTCTCTTCATACCTACTGCCACTACATGTAGATATGGTTGTAATCCAAATTTGAAAATAGTAGTTAAGAAACTATTTGTTATGTTGTGTTGAAGACTAGTGGCCAACTTTAGTAATCTTTCATGATAGACTTCCACTCTTTCATTCTTCTCTTGCTTCATGTGTTTCAAATACAGGTAAACTTGTTCATCATTTTGAACTTCTCGGTACCTTTTACAAAAAGCCAACTGTAATTCTACAAAAGTACAATCTAGGTAATCTCCCATATAATTGTTACACCAGTGAGACACAATATCTCTAAAGGTAAAATTGAACAAATTAAGAATTTATGCATCATCTATTTCACTATTTCCTTTAATGGCAACTTTAAATATTTTGACATGAGCATCTAGGTCAGAATCCTTGACATACTCAGGATAGTTAAATGACTGACAATAAGGTTTGTTTGGTGGTAATGGTGGCCTACTTGAATGCACCGTTGGTAACCCAAAATATCCTAGAGGTCCTAGTGGATCTAAGCCGCTTCCTCTTTGATCTGATGGCTAATTCACAAAAAATTTGTTCACCTTTCTAGGGATATCTTCATGCAAACTCACAAATTATGTTCCCCTTGGAATGTGTGGTCTAAATCTGATACCAACAATAGTATTAACTGGTGCTGATACAAACAAAACTTCAATAATTGTAATTATAGACTAGGGCATTGCCAATATAATGGCACAGATCTTATTGGTTCCATTATGAATTTGAAATTCCTGCATAGGTAATTCCAATATTTTTTTGATGTAACAAATTTTGTACAGGAGCTATAGGGATAAGTATTACATCTACCATAGTCCAAACTCTCATTTTTACTTATTATCTTTCTAGATTTGTTCTTTAAATCTATTTGGAATTTTGACCCTCTCATGGTACAGATTCTCTGGCTCAATATGTCCATGACTCTTTACTCTTGCAGGTTTTAGATTTAAATTTTGGAAATGCTCAGCAAATCCTTGCTTCACATTATTTTCAATAAATGGACATTCATTGATTTGATATCTAATTTGATGACAATATGTGCAACGTGGAGAATTTGGTCTTTGAACTTTATTTACACTATGAATTCCTCTACTCCAATCCCTTGGAACTCCATTAACAATGCTTCCATTGTGCTAATTAACTTTGGGTTCATTGTACCTCACTCTTATAGCCATAGGAACACCTTCTATTACTATTAGTTTTACTTTTGGTAAAACTACAATTTCTTGTCTAATTACAAGCACCGACTCAACTCCTCTTGATATTATAATACCCCAAGTTGTGACTTCTTGCTCAACAACATAATGAATCAAAGGTTCAAAATTTTGAGCTCTTTGTTCAAACTTTTCATTCTCTTGGCCTTACCAATAGTAAGGAGGTGAAGTAGATTCGTACCTTGGTACCACTTTCTCCCTTTTTGACCTATTGAATCTTTATTTTTTGTCTTGAATCAAAACATTAAAGTCATGTTGTTGCATTAAATCTATTAATTTTAGCATAGCTCTTTATTGAAGTTCAAATTCTTGACTCCTACATGTAAACTCAACTTGTGAATCCACATTTTCAAACTAACATTCTTCTTTCTTGGAATTTTGTTGCAAATTACTAGTGCACCTCTGTGTTTCACCAATTTGCACTTTACGAAGAATAATCAGTGCTACTTGAGGCATTATGTGGTTTGTAGGATTCTTTTTTGTCCATGGATGTTTTTGTTTTATTGAAAAGCTCTTCTAAGTGTTTCAAACCTCTGATCTACTTTATCTACCTTATTTACACTCAAATTGTTATTAATGGCATGCCATTTTCCACTTGTTTGTGTAATATAACTTGATATACTTGTCTCCTCAAACTTCTAGTTACAATTCCTTTTTCCATCTTTCCACATCCTAATTCAAATTTGAACATTTTTTTGCATTAGAACAAAATCTTCACAGTTAGTTATTATGTTTAAATTTACCTTTTGACCAAAAAATTATGATCAAGATTTGAAAAAAATGCAAAAAACGAATTGAAATTCATTAACTATCTGACGCGCTCCTAAGTCCCTTGTTGAACCCACTTGGGGGTTCAACTATGTGTAACTGGAAAGTTGGGACTTGGAGGGCGCTCCCGACTTCCAGCACTATAGAGGGGTAGAGGGGCGTGCTAGAAGTCCCGGGATTAGACTAGGAAGAAGGACTAGATTATCAAGCTTGATTCTGCATCCAAAACCAACCACAAAAGGGTTAGTTCACATTCGGGACACCCTTGGTTGTTGGGACAAGCCACGAGCACTTTGACACACAAGACTCACCACGGCCCGGACTCGGGGGAAGCCACCACCTTCCCCCATATAGTATTCTTTGCAACACTCCGCGGGGGCTACATCCAAATTGCTCTTTTTCCCGGGACTCCCAAATTGGAGTCCCGAAATTGTCCCGAAACTGTCCCAGTTGGAGTCCCGGGACTTTGGGAGCTCATAACTCCCGACTGCAAAGTTGGATCGCAACGAGGTCTGAACTAAAGTTGTAACCCTCGTCAAGATCTTTCCAACGCTATGTTGCACTCTCAATTCGGAGGTCGGGAAGAGGTCGATTCCCGACTTTTAGTGGTCAGGAATCAAATTGTCAATTTGACTCCCGGCCCTTCTTTTGCCCATAACTTGGGCTGCATATGTCCAAATGACCAATGCGAGACCATTTTCGATATCTACGCTTCAAGACATTTCCAATGACACTAATAACACCTCAATTCAAGGTGTTTTGGGCCTTGCTATCGAACTCTAAACATTCGGGAGTCCCGGAGGACTCCAAATCCCCAACTTGGGCTTCACCCCCACACTTGGCCAAAGTGGGGTTGCGACACTATCTATAAAAACAAAAAATTCAACAATAGGACATAAATGACATTCTAAAATTCATTTTGAATTTAGACCTTCGGATGGTCACAAAATGGTAAATATAGAATCTTATATATTAGTTTAAAATTTGGACTAAAATATAATAAAACTAATACTAACAAAGTCTACTCATTTAGATCTACTTAAAACTAGTTTTAAAATTAAAATCCAGTAATGAAAGTATGAATTAAAACATCAAAATAACAACTTTAATTATGGAAATAATTTTTTTCTAGAAATCAAAACATATTTATCTCATATTCCATTAAAGCTCCATATTCTATAATGATACAATGGTCCTCATTTCTTTCTCTTCTCCAAAAAGATACCTCAAAAAAACAGTCCTATGTTCTATTCAAATTCAAATGGTGATAAAAACTATGTACTTTACTATTAATTTTTTAAAAAAGTAACTAGGTAAATAGACATATATTAACTAATAATTACCACAAGTAATTACTCCCATAATAGGTTGAAAGATTAGAATGTAGGTTTCAATTTTTCATCTCACTTTTACCAAGTTTCTCAAATAGATTTGAATACAATGTTAATTGACCCATTCAAAAAAGTTTTCTAGTGTGACTTCCAAAAAGGTCCATTGTAGTGTGCTTTTACCCACTAGTAGATTAAAGGATGAATGGTTTGTAGGTAATAAGTGATAGTGAAGCCCAAGACTACGTGCCCAAACCTAGCAGGCTCATAATTGGCATTCCTATAGAAAGACCAAATGCCAAAAAAAAGTAATTGTCATTAAACAAGCTTTTTGGTGCCCCTACAATAGATTCTGGATTAACAAAGGAAGCTTTAACTATTCATCCATATGACAACAAACAGACAACTAGTTGAAAGAGGAAAGATGAGCGATCTCCAAATGACTTTATGGCTTATTATGTAACCAAGAAGGGTAAGATAATGACTAGATGAGGTTTTCAACAAAAGAGCTCTTGGACTTACAAATCTACGCTCCAAGTGGGTACAACATTTTCCTAACCCTAGTGAAGTGTTTTAATTACAATATGTGACAAATGTGCTAGCCATAAGTTTGGTTATGAACTATTTGAACTTGGTTGACCCATTGAAGATGCATAATTCATCATGTGATTAATGCCTTGATGTTGTTTCATTGTTTTGGCAGATGTGAGTAAAAAGAAAGCCATTTGATCTAAGTTGCTATTAATGTGAAGTAAACCCCACACATCAACCAAACTATGATGGTTACTTAATTATACATCTTGCTTATAAATTGTAATTGTTCTCAGTTGTGCTAGTTCTATTTCACTTCAATAAAATAATCTTTTATGGCCTTTCACACAATTGTTTCAATCTTTCCCATTAGTCTTTGTTGGTTATCAAACACAAAGTTCTTAGGTGTGGATGGCTCATTAATGATCAATAATAAGCTCTCTATATTGATATGTTTTATGGGCTTTTAGGTAGAAAAATGTACACATAGTCAACTAGCTCATTAAGTTGGATTCTCTCAATTTGCTATAATGATGTTGTAGAAGGGCCCATTATATTTGCAAGATCCAATTGGTAGGGAAGGTTCCTATGGTTTAATGTTTGCGAGTCGGACAAGAAATCAATTGTTGCTAGAGAAAGCCAAAGTAACATGTGATGTGAAATCATTGGCAACTTGAGCTTGCCAATCATGCCTTTGGGCTTGGGAAGAAATCACATAAATCTTGTGTAGATTGCTGGTTGTTTGTGTCATCAATAATGTCCTCCAATTCTTTGTCTTGGTGATAGGTTTTTGTTTTTTTCCTTCTTGACATCTTTGTTGCCTATAAACTACAACTTACTATGTCTATGGAGAAAACAAATAATTATAGTTGCCACATGAATTTGGGTTGTTGATTATTCAAATGATGAGCAATTGTTGATTTGTCCTTTTCTTTGTTTCCCTTTTCTTTTCTTGTTCACTATATTGTTTGTTGACATATGAAGTAGGCTTTTGAAGGAGGGGCAAACCAATTTGATTTCCTTTGAAATATAGTCATCTTGGGTGATTTATGTGGCCATATACATGGAAGAATATGGTAAGTCCACTACAAAATTTATTATTATTCTTGTGTCATTTGAATGGGCTGAGGGTTTTTTGTGGCTTTTCAGAAAAAAAAGAAAAGGTGATGAATAATTAAAGACAAAAAATATGTGTTTTAATATTTGATCCTTCAATGTGGTTGTTTGCTGTAAAATAATTATGTTTGCAATGCTTTAAAATAGGTTGTTTAACACTTAGGATTTGAGCCATCCATCATTCATGTTGCCCAAATCCATGTTGCCCATGATGTAATATTACTAACATGAATTCACTTTGGGAAATTATTGTGGGGGTGTTGGATGCATAATTCACAATTAGTTCAAGAGATTGATTAACAATTTCTACATGAGGTATGCTTATTATTGATATTTTACCTTGAATGACTATATGCTACAAAATGTAAAGGATTGTATTTTTAACTTAATTGTTAATTTCTTTCCATAGAAGGACAAGTACTAGACAACTTGTTTGGTGTCAACTCAAAAGTCAAAACTATGTGTACATCAAAATTTTATCAACACCATTTGATTAAATTCTTCAACTTCAATTCAAAATTCTATCTACACCAAATACTCTTGTTGTAGCACTCTCACCCAATTCCTTTGTTTATCAACCACCTCCAACTATGAATTGACCTAACCTAGCTAGTCATAGTTGTTGTTCCACTAGTAATTCCTTGTGTTTATTTTCAACATCCTTTAGATCTGCATTAGCAATGTGTATTAGTTGATATTTATCATCTTCATCCTCACATGCTTGTTTCAACGACACTATGAAATGAACATGTGAGCATGAACATGAACATGTGAGTAGGAATGGATATTTTTGGACTATGATGATGACATGGACATAATATTATTAGAATATCCCTATGCCATGTAGGAATGACATGGAAAATATTTTTCCACATGTACATGGATGAAAGTCACAAATGGATGAAAAGTTTGGATTAAAGTTGAACATCAATGAACTTTTTGGATGATAATTACAAGTTGATGAATAATTTGGATGAAAAATTTAACATGTGTCCATAATCTTCCACTACCCATGGAATTCCATCTGAATAAGCATAAGACCGTTCAAGTGTCTAGAGTTATCCATTGTTAATGTTTAGGTGGGTTTTGTATCTGCAAGATTCCATTTAAATATTCCATCCTAAATATCTCCATATTCATTCCTAGTTGGTGTTTGAAGCTATTATTAGTCATGTTTTTGTCTATATATGTAGAATTCCACTCTACTTTTGAATTTGTAATTTGTTGTTATAACCTATAGTCAAATTCCAAGATATCATATATTGTTCAGATTTGGTTTACTAAAGTAAATGAAGCATATTTAGGCCTAGATATGAAATGCATTTTGAAATCATTTGCAATGTTAAAATAAACAAAAAAATTCCTTATAGTTGATACAAACCAATGGTCTTTATTTGCCAATGAGATCAAGTTCAATGTACCAATTTTCTATAAAAGCCCTCAAGTGTCCATACATGTCCATAAGATTCCATCTAACATAATGTAAAAGTTATTGACTGTTGTCTTTAGGTTACCTAAATAGTGAATAATGTGTCCACAACATTTTAGACTAGAGATTATTTGTAATGTGTAATTTGTTGCTGTAACTTGCATTTCATTTTAGTTCATACAAAGTGTGAGATGATAAGATTAAATAAATGAATAAGTTTGATGACAAAGTGAAATTTTAGCTCACATGTAATGTCAATGCTAATCAAAAAATTTATTTCGACCTAATTCTAAACAATTAAACATCTTTGTTTGGCAAAAAATTCAAATTCTAAATACAAATCCCATTTTTTTGTAAACATCTTCAAGCCTCCAACTATCTACATACAATTCCATCTAACACATTGTCCATAGATAATGTTTGGCTAGGGTAGATAGGTTGTTTTTAATGAGTTTTGCCCATATTGTTTTCAATGTGTAACGTACTATTGTAATTTGCATTTGATTACAATACAGAATGTGAGATGACAAGATGAAATATAAATGAATAAGTTTTTTGACAAATTGACTTTTTGAATGTCCATGTAAATTGTAAAAGTAAATGAGAAGTTACTTTAGTTTGAATTGTGTCCATAAGAGTCCATCTAACAATTGATGTAAAAAATTTCAACTATCCATAAGCAACACCTAGCAAGTCCTATACATGTGTAAGTTGCTTTTAGTGAGTTCTATGTCCATATTGTCTTCAATGTGTAATTTGCTACTATAATTTGTATTTCATCAAAATGTATAATGTGAAATAACAAGTGGAAATAATGAATAGGTTTAGTACAAAATAATCTTTGGAACTCATAGACACTTTGTCAAAGTAAATGATAAGCTTTAATTATAATTGATACAAAACAACATAAATTTTGAATTCTTTTGCTTTGTCAAAATAATTCAAATAGAATTTACTTAAATGGATACAAACCATTTTCCTTCCATTTGGAAAGAAATTACCTAAGGTATGTACTAGAATGTTGCCATTTACATTGAAAGAATTAAAGATAGTGGTCTTAAACTCATCCACAATGCTAGATTAAATTAAATAAAAATTGTTAGACTGGATACACTCCAATGATTTGAAACTATTTATATTGAAAGAGTTCACGGTATGCACCAAAATTGTGGTGGACACATCAAAAGGCTTCAAGACAAATATTTTGAAATTATTTGCAATGTTAGACTAAATGAAAATAAGTTTCATAAGTTCATGGATGTATAGGTAATTTGCTTTACATGTAAAAAGAAATTAGTTGATGTACATGTACTAGAATTTTTTCACTCAAAAGAGTTCAATATAAAGATTTGAACTTTTATGCAATGTTAAACTAACTCAAACAAAAGTCATTAGAATGGATACAATCCACCATGACCTAAAACAATTGATTTTGAAAAAAAATTTAAGTTATGCACCAAAATTATGCTAGACACATTAAGAAGCTTGAAGACACATTTTAAGCTCATATGCAATGTCAAAATAAATGAAAAAAAAATCCAAAAGAGTCTATTGAAGCTTTACTTTACATGAAAAAAGAAATCAAGGTGTGTACTAAAATTTTGCCAGTTGACACATCAAAAGAGTTAGAAAACCAATACTTTAAACTTTGTTAAACACATAAAAAAGGCTCAAGATAAATTCAAAATTCATATGCAATGCTAGACTAAATCAAGTAGATTAGAATTCAAATTTCTTGGCACTCTTGTTTTGTGAAGTGGATTTTGTTAGTCCATATGCTTTAGCACAATTTGAACTGCATTTTTATGGATATTTAAAGTTAAAACACTCTATGTCAAATTCTTGACATTTAGACTACCAATTTATAGAATAAGGCTTGGGGGAACTATAAGCTTAGCTTGACCAACGCTTAAAGACAAAAAAAATAAATTCATGGATATAATTACAAATAAAATTTTAAAATGTAGAATGGATTATTCTAGAAATTTACCTTTGGAAAAGAAAAAGGATTATCAAAACTACAACTAGAGTCTAGATGGAATGGCTTCCATTGCCCAAAAATTGAAGGCACTTCCTTAATGTAGTAGATTCCCCAATTTGTGATTACAAATAAGAATTCCTAGCTACTATTTTCAAAATTTTCCAACTTGCCCCAAAATGCCCCTTTCTGTCCACCTACAAAGCAATATTTTAATTTAGAAGGGAATTGAACACCATCTACCACAACCCCTTGCTATTCTTGAATTTCCTATCTATGCATATAATTCACATTTAATCAAATCAAATGTATAACATCAATTATATTACAACATATTTGACATGTCAATCATCCACCTCCAAAGACGCAATAACTTCATTAATGCCTTGTAAAATGTCTTTTGGTAATTCATACACAACATCATTATCACTAACTCAGTGATTCCTAGGTGGCATAAAGAACTTCACTACCCTTCCCAAATGCAAATATACATAAACAACATGTGAATATTTTAATAACACATAGGAGGAATCATTATTTCCCCATTTATGATAATAAAAATTTGTTACAACATCACACAACATCAAAACTTGTCCCCCAATTATTTGTAAATGCCTCTTTTACCTTGTGAAAAGCCTTGGTACACAAAATTAGGTAAAACGCTAGACCTTTTTTATTGCCATCCTCGGCATTAATAACCAAGTTGTCACAAATTGTTAGGACACTAGCCAATTCATCACTGCAAATTCCAACCTAATGTTGATGAATTAGGCAGATCACCACTACAAAAGTGGGGTGTAATTTACTAGCCTAAATAATTATGGGACCTTAAAAGTGAAATAAGTTCATTGCATTTTATTGATTTTACCATGATGAAAGTTATTTCACTATAATATCATATGTAAACATCATGTTTCAATACAAGTTAACATAATTCACTATTATAATTTATTATAGTAAATAGGTTTATTTTTATGTTTAAAACAAAATTTATCTATGCTACTTTATGATATACCCTATATTATTTTAAGCTACTTTAATTATTGTAATTTATATTTTATGTTATTATAAATTATTGTACCCTAAACTATTATACGTTATTTTCCCTTAAGGTATGTTAATTAGTTTATTATAAGCTTTTAATTTATTTTAAATTAAATTATTCAACTAACTTTAAGTTATACCTTAGGTTATTTTACTTTAAATTAATATATGTTATTTCAAGTTATATTTTAAGTTATTTAAAATCATTATACTTTATGTTGTTATAAATTATTTTATCCTAAGTAAAATAATTTAAAATAAAATATAATGACCTAGGGTAAAAATAACTTAAAATAGAAAATAATAACCTATGAAAAATAATTTTAAATACCTTACAATATAATAATTGCCAATAGCCTATGATATTATAACATAGAATATCCAACAATAATTTATGATACACTAATCACCAATAGTTGTAATATAACATATAATAACAAAAAAAAATTTATAATACAATAACCATTAATAAAATAGCCACCAATAACCACTAATATAATAACATTAATAACCACCAATATCCATAATAGAATATTCACTAATAACCATTAATATAATAGCCACCACTAGCCACTAATAAAATAACAATTAATATCACCAATATCCAATAACAAAAAATCCACCAATAGCCAATAATATAATAGCCACCAATAGCCATTAATATAATACCAATTGATAACCACTAATATTCACAAATAAAATAGTCTTTAATAATCATTAATATAATACCAATTGATAACCACCAATATCCACCAATAGAATAGCTTTTAATAATCACTAATATAATAACCATTAATAACCACCAATATCCACCAATAAAATATCCATCAATAAACATTAATAAAATAAACACCAATATTCAATTATATAATAACAACCAATAGCCATAAATAAAATAGCCACCAATAGAATAACTACTAATGGCCATCAATAAAATAGCTACTAATAACCATCAATAAAATAACCACTAATAGCCATCAATAGAATAACCACTAATAACCATCAATAAAATAACCACTAATAGCCATCAATAGAATAACCACTAATAACCATTAATATAATAACCAATAATAATCACCAATAGCCATTAATAAAATAACCATCAATAGCCATTAATAAAATAACCATCAATAGCCATTAATAAAATAACCATCAATAGCCATTAATAAAATAAGCACCAACATCCATTAATAAAATAAGCACCAACATCCATTAATAAAATAAGCACCAATAACCATTAATAAAATAAGCACCAATAGCCATTAATAAAATAAGCACCAATAGCCATTAATAAAATAAGCACCAACATCCATTAATAAAATAAGCACCAATAGCCATTAATAAAATAAGCACCAATAGCCATTAATAAAATAAGCACCAACATCCATTAATAAAATAAGCACCAACATCCATTAATAAAATAAGCACCAATAGCCATTAATAAAATAAGCACCAATAGCCATTAATAAAATAAGCACCAACATCCATTAATAAAATAAGCACCAACATCTATTAATAAAATAAGCACCAACATCCATTAATAAAATAACCACCAATAACCATTAATAAAATAAGCACCAATAGCCATTAATAAAATAAGCACCAATAGCCATTAATAAAATAAGCACCAATAACCATTAATAAAATAAGCACCAATAGCCATTAATAAAATAAGCA
>Ga0209208_10002157_pt1 | contig 28130 bp, 26 predicted proteins | sample S1TSphfallax_3_FD_187694 | JGI IMG/M metagenome (GOLD analysis project Ga0209208, IMG submission 187694) | Host-associated microbial communities from peat moss isolated from Minnesota, USA - S1T2_Fd - Sphagnum fallax MG (SPAdes) (version 2) | ecosystem: Host-associated > Plants > Peat moss >...
CAAGACACATAACTTGGAAAAAATCAAGAAATAAAATTTTAAATTATTTCACAGTTATTTTAAACTATATATATATAATGCAAAAACTCACCAGACAAAAAAAACACACACACACACACACACACACATGAACATCCCCCAAGACTCATAATTTACTAGTGGTTTTTTTTTTTCCAAGTTTGTGAAGTAAGTGGGTTTAGCAATCATGCCCAGAAGGAAGAGGAAATTTGAGCCAAAATTTGGCTAGAGGTCTGAAGCCGAAGAAGAAGAAAACTTTAGGACTCCTACAATTTGGCAATTTGTTGAAAACTATTCTCCAAATATGGCAAGCTTAGATTGTTTTCCCCTCATAAGGTGAGGGAGGATTTGGGCCCATTTTCCCACTCCCACCTTCCCCCAAATAATTTAAAAAATAAAATAAAATCCTTAGTACCTTTCTCAGTGCGCATTTTCCTTTTTTTCGCCCCACTAGTTTGAAAAAAAAAATTTATTAAAAAATTTATTAAAAAACACACACACACATACCCACACAAATGCTCATATCTTGGCAAAAGTTGGGAAATTAAAATTGCCGTAAAGTGGAGTAATTATAATAATATGAAAAAAATGACATAAACGAGAAGCCAGTAATAATAGAGCAAAATTGTCGTCTTCTTCGTTTTGTCGCGACTCGCGAACTCTCTCCCTCTCGCTCTCTCTCTCACGCGAACAACGCAAGACGCGCGCGCACTCACCCACGACAACAAACAGACCCCCAAAGACACACACACACTCACACACACTCTCTCTCTCTTCCTGCCACAGACAGACAGATTCTCTCAAGGGAAAAAAAAAATCCCCAAAACAAAACCCATCAAGAAACTAGCAAAAGAGAAGAAATGCAGTAGTGTCGATTGATCGCCATTAGAACCACCATCACCGCCCACCGACAAGCAAACAACTATTACAGTCCGCAAGATCGATCTACAGCTTGATATGGGTGTGTGTATGAAGGAAGAAGGAAGAGGGCCCGGGGGGTAGGGTAGTAGTATCAGTGATAGTATATAGTATCATCGTCGTGGTCGTCGTTATGTCGGTTGTGTTGTGGATCATCTGGGTATCAGCGTGATGCTGCTTCTGCTGTGGTTACCCAACTGCGTAATGTGGTGTCGTCGACGACGATTGCAGGCCAAGGATATGGTGCTGAAGCGCAACGAGGGGAGTGCCAGGATGGTGATGGGTCATCAGCCGTGGAGTGTAGCAGTAGTAGAAGAACAAGAACAGCACACGCTCTTGTAGTTGGGAATAGCACGGATCTGGGATGCTGGGTTTAGACCTGAATCGTGAGAAGTTGGTTTGTTTTGTTGTGGTTAAGTGGGGCCAGCAGCAGAAACAGCAGTAGCAAGCAAGCAAGCAGCCAGAATGGCCGAGATTTTTAGCATAGGGGAGAAATGGCTCAAGTCGGTCACCTCGGCTAGAACTCTCACTTGGTCTTCTTCCTCGGGGAGAGCAGAGGTAATGGGTTTTTCTTCTGAGTTTTGCTTCTAATCATGTTGGCTGATGATGGTTCGATTTGTGCCATGATGTACGGGCATTTTAGGGTTTGCAAGGATTTCATGGGCATTAGGGTTTGCAAGGACTTCTTCCCTGGTACCTCTACTGAAAATTTGCATTCTCTCTCTGTCCTGCGCAAAATGCTCAAATCGAGTGACAAAAACAACGAAGCCAAAAAATATTTTCTTCTTCAAGAATTCAATGTCATTAATTAGGGTTGAAGAAACATCCAGCTGTGATGATGACACACAGATTCATTCCCTCATGTTTACCACTCAGAGTACTCAGTTCCAATCACAGAAGGGTTTATGATCTTTCAAGTTGCAGCAGCTCTGCAGATCTTGGGTTTTCTGAATTTTTAGTTTGTGGGCAATGTACACTAGAGAGTTGTTGTCAGTTTGTGATCTCATTCCTGAGAACGAGATGCCATCTGATGGAGTGAGCTCCTCCCAAGCTGGACTGAAATGCCCCTTACTTGGAACATATTTTGCTGTTTATGGATAAGCTTGAGTTAGGCAAGGAACTATCAACTGAAGATTGGAACCAACTGGTTTGAGAACTTGTTGGTTCAAAGTATGTTAGAGGTGTAGTGGCAGCTTGTAGTAGTCATCTGATTTGTTAGGTGATGGCATTAGGGTGAAATGGGCTTCCAAGCATGGGTGCAATACATCTCAGAGGTAATTGAGTTTTGAGATGCTTGGAGGTTCTCTCTGAGTGAATTTCAACTCATTTGGGATCAACCTACAGATCTGAAGACTGTGTGCCTGGATCAATTTTGTTCATGGAACTTTCTTTCTGCACTGTTTTCTTGTGTGCTGCAGTTTTTGCCATGTGATGATGGCTTAATTGATGGCATTAGGGTTGAAGGACCTCCTGAGTTGTGGGCACGAATGTGTAAAACAGAACAAAAAGTTGATCCTAGATATTTCAGAATTTGCTGGCTTAGTTTGGATCTTCATTTGGTCAATTATCTGATGATGTACCTGTTTTAAGATTATGGTTTTTTGGTTTTCAATCAGGTGCCAGCTCGTGCTATGGCAGCTGCTGTGATTGCAAAAAGGATTGCAGCTCTTCCACCTCATGAGCGTGGGAATCTGACAGAGCGCTCAGGCTCCTTTTACACCAGCAAGCCTCATGAAGAGCAACAAGCTGAGGAGCTTGAGAAGGAGTTTTATGAGGAGGTGTGTTTTTGATTGCTATCCGACATTGCAGTGATTGCAATGGCTCATTTCTTTGAAATTGGATTTACTCCTAGCCTAGGGTAGTATGTGTCAGCTATATCCAATTCCCACAACTATCTGAGCAGAAGACTCTTTCATCTGTGGATTTAGTGTTGGTTGTTTGTCTTGCAAGGAAGCAGATTGGTTGGTCTTTGCAGAACCACCTTATTAGGTTGGTTCACAGGGATATATCAACCATCGGGACAAAGAGGATTGAATTTTGTCTCACTAGATACAAGGATATGGAGGATTATGCCACAGCTAGTGTGCATCTGCTCCATTTGGGATACTGGTTTGATGTGTCTGGGTGGGTTGTGGAAAGTAGGAGTTTGATCCAGTAAGGTTTATGCTGCAAGACATTCCAGAGCATGAGGTGAAGCAGAGTTTTTTCGACCACAAGGTAGCCAACCTTCCAGCTTCTGTGCACTGCCACAAAATCAGTGTTTTTGAAAATGATCAGTTCATCTGATTCGGTTGTTGGGTAGCAGTGTGATTGTGCCCTAATTCTTACTTATGGGATTGTTCTCATGGAACGCTGCTGTCTTTCTAGACCTTGTTTTTGCTTCTCTTTCCTCCTATATTCATCTTCATTTGACCACTTGCGGTTATCCGCTTCAATGATTCTTTTTACTGAATTGGAGGAGCTAGTATGTACATCAAGTTTGAAGTTTTCCTTCTTTGTGATGTTTGTTGTCATCAGGTTGGTCAGAGGCTTTTGCAGCTTGAAGACATCACAGAGAAGCTGTCAAAGCAAGTTATGGAACATCATGAGGAGATGGGTAATCTTTATCTTGCACACTACCAAACAAGATTTATGAGCTGCCATATTGTTAAAACTGCACAAGTACCATGTGTATTTTGCACAATGCAGTTTGCTTGCCTTGGAATCATTGCATGGGTAGGATTCCTATTGTCTGATTGCTGATCCTCTTGCAGGAATATAGGGTCTTAGAAGTACTTTGTCTCAAGTTTAGGCTGCCTTTTTTGATCTAGAATGTATCTAGAATTGTGAGATTTGAGCCTTGGCAGATGCTTAGTTTCAGCCGGTTGCTATTGACATGACCCATGTAAATTGCAGTGAAGGGGATGCAACTTGTGACAGAACTCGAGAGGGACCTTCAGGTTTCAAGTATTATAGTCAAGGTAAATTCTACTCCCATATATGGCACTTTGTGTTTGAAGTATTGCGTTGATAGCTGGATACAGTAACCTCTTTGTACATGCTCTCTTTTACAGAATGGGCGGAGACATCTGTCAAGGGCCACATTTGAGGTTTCACAGGACCTAGTAGTTGCAGCAAATGTGAGGAAAAAGCAGGTTTCGCTGGTATGTTTCTTGTCCTAATCTGAAGACACTTGGCACAATATATGTAACCAACATATGTGTGAATGGTGTCAACAGCAGTCTTTCTTGACTCTGTGTATGTAATTTGCTTCTGGGTTTTGTGTTGTGCCCTTTTCGTTTGTTGGATGCATGGACACTTGTGTTGTGATCTTTTAGCCTAGTGTTTCATCTGGGCTTAAAACTGTGGATTTTCAGGATATGATTCCAGTATTGGAGCGCATACAGCAGGCTTTGGACATAAAATCACAGCTTGATGGTGCAGTGGACAAAGGGAACTATTCAACTGTGAGTTTCCCTCAGATTTCATATCAGTGAAACTTGAGCAATCATGTTGTTACCTTTGGAGTTGATGATTCAGTTGCTTGTAGTATTCGATTTTCCAGGTTGTTTATTTGCTCTTTTTGTTAAAGAGGTGCTTGGTTATTGCTGGAGTCAGAGCTGGTTCCCAAGCCCGAGATGATCTCACATGGGTGACTATGGATGCACAGGCATTGGAAATGTGCTCTCAGTGCTTGCTACTTCTTGAGGAATGCTCAGAGTTATCAGCTGTACAGGAGATGAATCAGAGCATTGAGGTGCAATTTACAAGCTGTGAACCTTTCTACTCATCTCTTGCATTCTGCATCTTGCTTTGCCAAGTTTGAAGTGCCAACGTTGCAAATGTGGAAAGGGGGTCTCTTGTGAGTGTGGAATACCCCACTGGAATTCAAGTCCAGTGCTGTGTTTTTGGCTGTTTTACACCAGGATTGGCTGCAAAAGACAATTGGCAGAGTGGATGCATTGTTGATGGAGGTTTGTCGCAAGTTTGAGGCTGAGAAATATGCCACTGTAAGCTCAGAAAAACTCCTTGTCATTGTTGTGAAGCTAGTGTAAAAATACATGCGCAACAATAACCATAACCAGCAGCAAGTTGGCCTTTGTCCCCATCTTAGAGCGTTCAGAACTTATGCTTTGATTGAAGATTCCTGTCCTCTGTGTTGCAGGTAATCAATGCCTATACTTTGCTGGATGATGTCACCAGCCTTGCTGAGAAGGTGCAGAGCTTTTATGCCCAGCTAGTATTCTCCGAGACACATGATGTCATCAAGAATTTGCTGTTCCAGGTATGCAGATGATAATCATAGGCAATGTCAGTGTGGTTGGCAGACTAGTCCATTTGTTACTTTGTTCATATTGTTTGCGAGATTCTTCAGTTGTAAACAATGGGCTTACTGCCTTTTCATCAGGGAAGGACTGGTTTTCCTGCTCACAGTTATGAATTTCAGCCCATTTCAACCCATTTCAACGGTCATGAACTGTAGGGGAGCTTTTGGGTGCACTTCTTTGGGCTTCAGTAGTTATTATATCTGCAAGCCCTAGTTGTCTCACAATCTGTTCTGTTTGTAATTAACAAATTCAGATGACCCAATGGATGGTTCCTGTGTCCTTGAGTTCAAAGGGATGTGCCTTTCGCAGCCTTAACCCTTAATTTTGATCATATGCTTGCATCCTAAACTGTACAGACTAAGACAAAGAAAATGGTAACAGCAGAGGTGCACTTGGCTGATTGTTTATGCAGGGAGAAGATCCACAGACTGCACAGAAGAAGAGCAGGTGGGATGTCTGTCTACCTTGTTCTTGGTGTGCTTGTTCTGTGATTCTGAGTTGCAGAATTTGGCCCCATTTATATCATATGCATGAGGATTTGCATCCCATAGATTTGTTAGATTTACAAGAGAAGATCATTGCAGCTGTTCTTGGTATTGAAACTCTGGTGTTGATTCTGCTCATAAGAGAATGGATCTACCATGGATTTTTGCAGTATACATCTCTGTTCACTTCACGGGCATGAGGCAGGATATTGTGTGATCTGCAGAGTATGTAACATTTTTGGGATTCACCAATCTAACATTTGTGTTACTAATGCACATGTATTACAATGCAGACTTCCCTACAGGGACTTATGTTTGCAGCTTCCAGAAGCCAAATTCAGGCAATTTCTGAGCAAGACTTTGGAGGTGCTCTTTGATTTGATGGGTTCATACCACACTTTGATGACATGGCAGAAACACTCTGAGGTATTTGCTTTCTACTACTACAACAATGTTGATCGGATTGTAGGAGTCGTCTGCATTGATTTGCAGAGTGGGGGATGATGCACTTATAAAATTGGATACTGAGAGATCTTTCTCATTGTCAAGAGTTTCATGGAGTTTGTGAGTTTCAGTATGGAACTGGAATCCATTCATATGGAGGTGGACCCTGTCCCTTACAACCACACTCCAAGAAACATCTCGCAGGGGTAAGGTCCTAAGCATGCAGCTGCAGGCAAGTACCCAGAGTTTTTCACAGATTTACTGATTGTGTCATGATTTTTGTCATGGTACATGGGTTCAGGTTGCAGAAGATGTCAGTCCTGTTTGTGAACCACAATCAAGGCTGCAATTGAATGGAAAGCACCAGCACCGTCGCTCAGGCAGTCATGATAATCTGAGTCAGATTGTGAGAGGAAGCAGGCATGTACGAACATCGTCACTTTCTTCTGATTCATCAGTAGTACGACAGTCTTCTTCCGGATCGCCATCTGCAAGTAGGTTACAAGCACAAGGTGGGATCAGAAACAAACTTTTTGGTGATATTTCAGATGCATACGAGAATGGAACATCAACATCTTCTGGAGAATTTGATCTGGAGGGATTCGAGGATGACACCCAATTCAGTTTTAGTCTGTCCAAGCGGGAAGAAATAGTGCAAAAGACTGTGGCCAGGGCTTTAGAAAGGGGGCGCAAGACGGTGTGGGAACTTGCAGCCCGTCGTGTAGCAGCTTTGCTTTCAAATGATGCCATCTCCACAACAAGCTCACACCAGTTTCTACAAAGCCTGGACAGTGTGAATAAGTTCATTCTTATAGGAGAGGCCTTCTGTGGTGCTGAGGCTGTGTCATTACGTACGAAGCTTGCAAAGCAGAGTGAACTGTATTTTGGCACCCTCCATCGTCAGAATCTTGAAGTAAGGATTTCCTGGTCTGCAGAAGAAGTGTCAGAATTCTCTAAGTATTCTGTCTGTGAGTTTGTTTGTGAAAAGTTCACCTGATGGGTGCAGAACAAAGCATCACAAAGCATCACAAAGTTTTCTTTTAAAAAAGAATTTATGTGCAGTTTTGACTGGATATCGATTTGTTCTGCATGTTGGGTTGTGATACCAGGTTTTGCGGATGATATTGGAGAAGGAAACATGGCAGCAACTGTCATCGGTGGCTCTAAACTCAGTGAACTTAGCAGGCCTGACGGGTCACGGTGCGTCATTGCTTCAAACACCAGCCACCAAAAATGACAGTGATACAAACTCCAACGGCAGAGGAGAGAAAACAATTTCAGGCATTTCAAGGGCTGGTTTTGCAGATTGGGTAAAGAAAGGCAATCCTTTTACTGAAAAGGGACAATCTCATGGAGCTTTGAAACCAGTCAAAGGAGATGGTGATGATTCAAATGGTATGAGCAAGGCAGGAGGTACTGCTGTTGAGAATAATGGGGCTGTGGAAGGAGAGGATGATGAAGATATTGAGAATGAGGATTTGCTAGCAGACTTCATTGATGAGGATAGTCAGCTGCCAGGTCGCCTGTACCATAATTATCAGAAGGGTTCTTCCACCAGAGATAAGAGGGATCAGAGCCAAGCTGCTGGAGGCGACAAGGGCGTGATGCTGACCAACTCTTCTGTCAGTGTTCTTAGGTTTGCTCTACTCTTTCCTGTCTTATCACGTTTGTTTGTTTTGCAGTCGATGTTGGCTACTCTGCTTGTGTACTCTGATCCTACATTTGTTTAGGTTGATTCATTTGGGTGCTTACATCTTCGGCTGCCTCTTGCACTCATGAGTTTTCACATGTTCACAAGGAAGTCTGTTTCTGGGAAATTCTGAGTCTGCTTGATTTCTGGGATAGGAGCTTGCTTGTCTTCACATGTTCTTTTGGATCCTTATCAGGTACACCTTTGATTCTACTGAATAATGTGGGGGCTGGCTGGCAGGTATATTGACAAGTATGCGAGGTTGATGCAAGTAATGCAGCCAGTTGCTTCTGAGGTGTTCAAGGTGCGCTTGTCATCCCTGCAAAAAATTTCACTCTATTTTTTGTCATTGTTGTTGGCCACTTTTGCATTGAGTGAAACAGAAAACATTTTGCAAGCTGTTCTTCTTTCAGCAGGTCACAATTTTGCAGTGTAACTCTTGATTTTTGCTTCAAGCTTTCATCACAGTGTAACTTGGTTTGTGCTCCTATTGTGCAGGGATTGTGTCAGTTATTTGAGTTGTATTTCTTTTCCATCTTTAAAACGTTTGGGCAGCGTGAAGCATTCAGTGGTACCCGGAGCTCGTCAGATTCCTACTGTAAGTTGACCCAACATAGTATCGGTCCACAATTAGTTACTAGGGAGAGGTCTTCTTAACGCCCTAATGCCCAATAACACAATGATTAACTGTTGGCCTCATTGTTTACTATCGATTTGCTCACAAATATGGCTCAGGATATGCTACTGATCATTGTCAAGCTACCAAAGGGCACATCAGGATTTGAGTAGAAATACTGATTTGCAGCATGTGGGTCATGACTTTTGTGTGTTGTGGTGTGGGGTATGCCATGATTAGTGTTGACACCTCGACTACGGGCAACCTTGTTAAGGATATCACAAGGACTCGAGGAGCAGCGTCTGAGATACTTTATAGCTCAAACACCCACCTCTCCTGCCACTGCAACTAATGCATCCAGCATCTCTAGCATGCCATCAGAGATGCAATCAGGTTCTGTGTTTGGAGGTGCAGTAATTGTGATGACAGCCAGCAATTTGTGTGCCCTGAAGGTGAAATTCACTGCATTTGAGGGTGCTCTTAGTTCTTTCCATTTTGATATGTGAAAAGCACAAATGGCCTATTTACTTCCAGGGGGCATTGCTAGTGCAAGTTTCATATCTCTTAATCTGGCAAAGGACAATAAGTGTGGCCTGCCCTTTTGCTGAGCATGAGGTTTGTCAGATTGTTGAAGGTTGAAGTGGGCATCAAGCGAGCAGAGTGTTTTGTGCAGGAGCGCAAAGTGGCAACACAGTCACTAAGCTGCTTGGCAGACATGTTAAAACGGTCACGCCCATGGTTGCAGGCAATGTTGCCACAGAATTGTTTGGCTTCAGTGGAGTACTTCTATGCCCGCACGGTTTGCCTCAAAAACTTCTCTACATACTTTGGCTTTTTTTTCTTTCTTTGTGTCCAGTTTCTATGCATTTTGTTGGTCCCAAAAGCTCAAATTGCAAGATACTTGATCTGCAGAAAGAAACTTCAGAAGCTGGATGCAAGTCTTTCCTTATATGGAGTGGTTGATTTAATCTATTTGTAGGTGGACACTGTTCCTGATCTTATTGAGCATCTATACAAGGCAGTGGCAAGGATGCTCCTTAACATTGGAGGGTAAGTGGAGTGGACTCTGTGTTTCTCCAGGTCTGTTTAGATGTTGCAGAGGATCTCACTGGAGGTATACTGGATGCCAGAAGAGAATACCAATTCTTGGTGAACATTGTAGAATCAATTCAATTGCACTGGATGGCTGTGTCTACAGGAAGGACTTAGATAAATTGTGAAGTCTAGTCATGGAATGCAGTACAAGGGTTTTTACAGGGCATCAAACTGAGAGGAAATTTATGTCTTTGTACAGGTACGTTGAACGCATAGCAAATGTCAGGTGGGAGCTCAAAGATCTGGGGATGGAGCACAATGGGTATGCTGTTTCTTCATGTAGGATGTGCATCTCTATGGTATGCAGTTTGCAGGGGTAGTGCAGCAGAGTACAGTGAAGCCTGAGCACAGAAGTCATGTTTGTAGAAACTCAGAATGTTTTGAATAGGGTGATGCATCATTGATTCTTAATTAGAGTGAGTAATTTGTCTCACCCAATCTAGTAGGGAGGAAGACTTCTACAATGGCAGTAACCTCTTTGCATCAATCATTCCATGTGCTCCAGGTACATAGATGTGCTGCTGGGTGAATACAAACAATTCTCAACAAAGCTGGCACATGGAAGTCTTGACAAGGAGGTAAGCCACAGCTCTTGCTGCAAAGAGTCTCACTGTGTTGGCAGACCCTATTTCAGCCCTTATTGAAGCACATTGGCTTTGGTATATGAAGCATTGTGTTGATGATGATGATCCATCTATTCCTCATCTATTATCAAATTAGCAACCATTGTGTCCTCTGTTTCAGTGAAAAAAAAGGCCCTTGGCGGAGCAGATATGCCCTTCTCAACAGCTATCTTTAGTCTACCTGGCCAAAAACAGTAAGGGTGAATTTGTGAAGCTTAGGATCCAACTGATGTGCAGATGTTGGAGCTTTTGCTTGAGTATGGAGTTGACACACTTGCAGAGACTCTTGTCGAAGGTCTTTCACGTGTACGAAGATGCAATAATGAGGGACGAGCTTTAATGTCACTTGATCTACAGGTTTGAACCACCCTTTCTCTCATTGACTTGGCAAGTTTATGCAGCGTGTAATGCCAGCATGCCAGTAGCTCTCTGACACAGACACACATACATGTATCCTGATTCTGAAGCATGCTGTGAATTTTCTGCAGGTGCTGATAAATGGGTTGCAGCATCTAGCACCTCCAAGGCTCAGGTCCAACTTACAAATTGTAGAAACATATATTAAGGTACAACTATATCAAGGACACCAGTGTCATGTAACAGAGTTGTTGCAGTCAATCTGAACATTTGTGGTTTTTTAATCTTTTGTTTCATGATTGTGTACAGGCATTCTATCTACCTGAAACAGAGTACTTGCATTGGGTTCGCACACATCCTGTAAGTTTTGATTGATTCTTCAAACAACAATAAATATAGGTGGTGAACTGGGCTTACCAGACTCTGGTTGTGTCAGGTTTTTTTGTGTTTGAATTTTGACCTTTGTGTGTGCATGTGTGTGGGTGGATTTCTGTTGCAGGAATACACAAAGTCACAAGTGATAGGATTGATCAACCTTGTGGCCACTGCCAATAATTGGAAAAGGAAAAGTAGGGTTGACATGGTGGAGAGGATTGAAGCTGGTGATCTTTGACACATGAAAATCATATTTTGATGAGACCTTTAACAGAATGTATAACTAGTAGTTCAGTTTACTTTCATCATCTTTCGCATCATTCTTTGTTTGTCCCTGAGTGTGGCAGAGTTTCAAGGGTACAACCTCTCTATACAGCTGCATGGAACATGTTGACATGTAATATGCACATGAGGGCTCCTCCAATCAAAATTCCTACATGTAAAAAGTACCACATATCATCTTATGCCTATCATTTTACAGCAGCAGGTGTTGGAAGAGGAGGCTGGTTCTTCCCATCCTCAACCAGGAGGTTAAATACATGCTCTACCTTATAGCTATGTCCCTTGAGTGCTAGCCAATGTCATGACTGAGTCTTCCCATTGTTTCTGGAAATGCAACAGAATCTCAGGATGCAGATTTTATATAATGGGTTTGCCTGAAATTGTGTGCAGATTATTATATACTTATCTGCACCCACCCGTCAGGAGGTGATGAAGCCATTGGGTAGTGATGGCAGCTCTTCACTGCTATTTGTGATGAAGCTGTTGATGGTCTGACACTTTGTGAGCAACTCTCATAAGGTTATGACTGCTCTCATTGTCATGTTACCTTCAAACTGTTCTAGAGATTTCTCTGCAATTTCATAGACATATGCTTTACCACATCTGTATTACATACAGATACAAGATCATAGGAGCCCTTGCGATTTGCTGTTTCAGAGCTGGACTGCACCTGGGATCACATGTCTGTCGATAAATCCACTTCACAAACTAGTGCAACTGAAGGATGTAAGCATTTCACACTTGCTGGCAGTTCCCAATTCTGCTGATGAATCTTGGAAACATGAAATCTAATTGCTTTCTTTCCACCAAGCACAGAATCGTTTGGGAGACTCCCTGAGGTGACAAGGGATTCAAACCTTTCAAGGAGTGGTCATACCTTCTGGTTGCTAGATCCAGAAACACCATTGTTATCCTTCACAAGCACTATTTCTCCAAGGGTATGTTACTCCATGCTGAAGCAAGGGTTCAATTTTTAATTAGTGAAAATGGATAAGCATTGCCTCCTTAATATTCATAACATTGACCAATAGCTTGTTCGTGGGCTTCATGATTTCTAATTTTGCAAATGGCTCTGTGACAAAACCTGCCTTGAAACCCTTGAAATAAGCAATTACCACTTCAGGGTTTGCCAAAAGACTTGTTCAACAAAATAACACGATGGTGGAACCCTCTGATTCATTAGAGACCTGCAAAGACCTGCTTTGATTTTTTTAGTGTGATTGGATGGCACCTTATTGAGCTTAGTGCCTTCTGTGTTTTTCCCATGTTTTCCTGTTTCATTATTTTTTCTGTTTTCTGTTCCATGTTTTTTCATTCCAGGTCTCATGAGGGAAAATACAGGAGAAATTGGAGCAGGTCTTAATTTTATGAATCTGCTATGATATCATCATATGACGAGTGAAATTATTCAAATTGTAGCTTGCAATAATTATGATGGTTTTCAACACCTCAGCTTCATATTTTTACAATAGTTCATTTCACTATTTTGAAGATTATTTGACAATGAAACTAACCCTAGGGTAAAGTGATTTTTTTTTAGGTTATTCATCTATGAAAATATAACTATTTGAATTTGTGCTCCTTCAATTAGCCTAATTACCATGTACCTAGGTAGCTAAAGCAACTACTACATTTGCCTTAAAATGCATTAACTTACATGTTTCTTAATGCTTCATCTCCTCCACTTACCAACTTGTCAACTAACTTCAACTTCACCATTGCCTTCCTTAGAGGAAGCACATTATGGTTTCCATTTGCACTCCTAGAACTTATTGTTTATTGTACTACAACTATTCAAACAAACCAATCTTTCTTCATCCAACTTGATACAATGCAAGCTTGGTATGTAACATTGTGAGCACACACTACATACACATATACAGAACACAAAGACTTCATCAAGTATTAGTTGCAATGCATAAAAACTTGCATAAAAATAGGGTTATACTCCCTTATTGTCCAAAAGCAAACCCTTTAAGAGTCCCCCCATTAAACTATTTATATTGTTGTTACAGCATTTACAGCCTTTCACAAACTCTAAACTACTATAATTATCTTGCCGATGTCACCTTGTCATATGCAACTTGCTAGAAGTTGGTTTGTAGTAACTTAGCCTATTATGAATAGATTTTCAATAATTTGGTTTGCAACTAAACATCATGTCACCTTCCCCTCCTTTTGGTTTGCCTATTATTCTATCTCTATTTACACTTTTATTACATAACAATTTGACTATATTTAAAATTTTAAAAAATTCTAGTCATTTTTAATGTTTTGAAAAGCTTTCGCATCATTTTGTACAAGTCATGGATTACTTGCATGAAGCAAGTTACATTCATTTGAAAGTTTATTTGTATGGGCATATGCCATAAAACCAAAGGAAGTTAAATTCTTTTGACAATTAAAATCATGATGATGGTTGGGCTCAAGAGAGATAGGTTAAAAATATCAATTATTTAAAGAATAAGTAGAAACATGCATGTTGTTATCCACAATTTTTTTTCCAACTCCCTTCCACCTAAGCTATGTAAGAAGAGCCCAAAGCCACTCCCAGCTAATTTCAAGGAACAAATTCTGAATTTATTTGATGGATTTCATTTCCCAAAAGAATTTTTTATCTATATTATTCTATCCATTTTTACTCTTATATTAGGAGTCACAATAGGAGTATTTAGTATTGGTGTGGTTTGAAAGGAAAATATTCACAAGAATATAACAATGTATTAGACCTAAATATGTTAGTCCTTTAGGGATTATCCAAGCTTTAGTGGATGGGACTAAACTCATCCGGGATTATGCCCAAGGTCATTCAATAAAAATCCAAAAATGAAAAGAGAAATGAAAAAGATAACCACTGTGTAAACAAATAGTTTAACAATAAACATGACGTAGTCTTTGGGATCATTACTAAAAGTAGAATAGAATAAACCATAATTCTGATTTTACCATGATTGGGAATCCACTTTAATTGAAAATGGAAAATTAGAAATGGAAAAAAAAGATGGAATTACCAAAAATTGCTATAATTTTGGTGGAAAGAATAATAAATGGCCAAGTTTTTGTTTTTGTTTTACCCACTTCTCATTAATCAAAATGAAATAGTAGAAAGGGATTCGAACCCCCATTATTTTATAAGTTGGGCTAAAAGAATTTATAGAATTGTCATGATCAACCACTTTGCCCTTTATCCAAGAAATTTCATGATAGGGAAAGTGGGTAAAGCACTTCATAAATGATCGATGATTTATTTTATTTTTTTCATTATTATCTTCTTGGACTATTTCACAAAAATGAAAAAATTGCAATGGAGATATTGTATCCACACAAATAGAATTTGATTCATAGTATTATGGACACACAAATTTTATTTTTTTTTGATAAATTAAAGAAATCTAGTTCTTCCATTTATATTCTATCACATCATAAATATTATACATGTATAAGGTGGAAATGAAATATAGATATCACCTCCACCTTAATAAATAAGCAAAAGAGGTGATACAAAAAAAATAAAATTACTTACTAATAAAAAAGAATGAAGTTTATTATTTTGCAATGCGGATCATCATAAAATATGAATGAACAGGAGAAGCTCCCTAACAAAAGATCAAATAATTAACAAAAACTTACATAAGCTTGCCAAACAAAAGTTCGAAGGAAAAAAAAAAAGGTATAATTAGCATTACATCTACGATTGGATCAAAAATAACATAAGCTTTTGATAATATAACCAAAATGATACCACTCAAATGAGACACATTATCCAAATAAATATAAAATGTAGTTAGCATTTATGTTCTCCAACAAAAATAATTATATGGATTCAAGAAAATATAAGAAAAACTTTAATAAAAAAATTGATAAAGTCCCTTTGATATATTTTACTATAGGTTGTTTTAGCTCAAAAGAGTTTTTTTCACTTCCTCCACTATCGCCCCATATTTATTTTATTTCTACATCAAAAGATAATCCTTATTATTTAGTAAAAAATACATTTATATTTAGTGTGACTGGACTAAATCTAAATAGATTGACAACAAGAATCTTATATATAAAAGCAACAATGGTGTCTGTCTGTCTGTCCAGGTCCTGAAACCCAGATCCCAAAAAAAACCCATACCTTTTTAAAGTGTCCCCCCGAACTCGAGGGCCGAAAAACTATTCAAGACCTCAATCACACACTTTTACTTCTTTACTTACCGAGTCCTGAGTCCCAACCAATCCAAGTCCCAAGTCCCAACGCCCAAGCTTCAAATTACTTACTAGGGTGCCTACGATAAAAGAGTTGAACGGTAAAAAAAAACCTGGCGCGGGTTGGGCGGCACCCAGTTGTGTGGAACCGGATTTATTAATACTAGATACTCATGAGGTGTGGCCAAGCAGTAAGGCACTAGGTTTTGGTTCTATTATTCGAAGGTTCCTTTTGTTCATGTGACAAATAGTTGGGAGAGCTATCATGATGAGGGATGTGAATCACTTTCATCACTTTGAAGCTGGTGTTTGTTCTCGCATGGACTACTGGTGATTCCAGTAATATGTTCTATTAATCATTATATCAAGTTTGTTCTGTTTACAATAGCATGTCTAGTGGTGCTGTAAAAATCAAAGTTCAACAGCATTCTCAGATGTGGTACCACTCGAAAGGTGGCCGTGGAGCAACCTCCCTAGAGTTTTGGTTTCATGCATCTGCCATTTGTAGTGGTTAGGTCTGCTGCCTCTTTCATTCTTACGTATATATTACAGAGTTATTTTGGAAACCTAGTCGATGTTGAGACGATTAAAATTAAGTGACAAGTTTGAAGTGTGGACCGACCAACAAAGGTTGGGCATATTTGACTTGCCCCTTAGTCTCCTTGAATCGATCATTGGGATCCATTAAGGAGTTGGAATGATGCTTTTAGGTGATGTTTGTATGTTATCTGATGTCTTTTTTGTCCAAACATTTCTTAAGTTTGCAGATCGATCCTTCTGTTTTCAACATATCCAGTACATCCATCAAACGAAAAGTGGGTGAATATACAATAGGTGTATTGGGTTATTGAACTATTGATTTCAAGAATTGGGCACCAAGCTAGGCTCATTTATCTACCTTATCATTGCTAACAACTGTACTGTGATACCAGCCTCCACAAGGGCTCAAACTTGCTAAACCCCTTGGTTGGGTCCCTAGAACAATGTGCAGAATTTTATTTTTTGGGGGAACTTAGAAAGGTATTAACTGTTAATACATAGTGACATTTTGTTAACCCTTAATTCCAGACTAGAAGAAAGTGGGCAAATCAACCACTGGGAAGGATTGGCTAGCGGCTTTGGTGCTTACCAATCATTGATGACCCCCTTGCTTATCAAGGAACCCATAAGAACGAACACGAGGCTTGTTCAAGTGGCTGGCTACCACTGTCCTCAACTTAACAGCCATAAAGGTGCAGCTCATCCAAATTCCAATTCCCTGCAATTGATTTCCAGCAGTTATTTCAAGCTCAAGAATCATCAATAGCACTGCTTATGGCAGGATTCATAAAAGGTTGCGCCCAATATGACAGTAAGTAGGAGGTAGAGGAAGAAATGTTCACCAACAGCGGGATGTACGAAATACATTCGCCCAACAACTTTATCCTCGCTGTCGGGCCGACCAAACTTTTTCTCGAATTTTTTAAACATGACCAGCATGGAAGTTTGCGTACACCATGTTCCGCCCATTTGCATTTTGAGCATTATACGCAAAGTAGGCGATTAAGGTGGTTCTCTAGTGGGCAGCATGCTCCACCACAACGGCCAAATTTTCGTTTTTGTTAAAAATGACATTGCGTTATCTTGGCAAATGAACAACTAATCGAATGACATGCGGCCATTTTGTATGTTTTTTGAACAAAAGTAAAGAATCGACCCCTTCAACAACACTCAAATATAGGGCGTTGTTGTATTGCTAAATCTCGTTTGTTGGATTGGCAATCATCGCTGCAACATGGTTAGGAGCTTTGTAAACGTATTTAAAAAGGTATTTGACACTCCGAATATTGACAGACACCTTGACATTAATATGTGCATTAAACATCTTGGTAAAGTAAAGGTTGTGGGGCACCACCCGTCGGTTGTCGTACGCAAAGCCATCTAGAGTCTTTCGAAATGTTCGACCATTGTTTTGCTGACAATAGACAAGGTAACCATCTTTACGTTATGTTGTTTCTTTGGAGAAAGTTGGCTGATAACGCTTCTTGCATACATCGTTGACCATGTATGGTGCGTTGGGGTATTCTTGGCTACATAGTCCATGCAACAAACATTTTGTGACCGTTTCAATAAGAGGTGCGTTCTCTAGAAAAGGAAGCTTTGCCAACACTGAACAATCTATGTCTTTAATTGTGGAAACTTTTTGCTCTCAAAGAAAGATAAGGAGAAAATGTATGTGAAGTAGGCCTTGTTTCTGGTATTCCCTTGTGCAGATGTTCCCAATAACTTAGGCAAACCATCCAATTTTTGCCACTCCTTTAGAAAGGGTTTTCACTTTCATTTGAAATACGAGGGTGACCAAATTTGTACGGTCAGAGGTTGTTTGGTTGGGCTTGAGCTCCATGACTATTTCCTATGAATTCAGGTTGCAAATGAATGTGAGGAAAACATCCAGAATTCCTTTGCTCCACACAATAACTATCGCATCTTGATACACTTGCATCATGAAACATGAAAAATCACGAAATGAAGTTGGGGGAACAATTTGTTGACCCATTTGCGCAAGATCTAATCAAACATCATGTTCAACCATATTTGCTAGCCTTTAATAGAGTTCTGTATGAAGTTGAACTTGGTTTAACACCAAGAAGTAAAGAATGTTTTGTTATGTATTGGCAGCAACATCCACGATATACTGCTGAAAAAGGCGACCATTGAAATGTAGAACGGAGAGTTCGTTGTTAAAGTGCACTCTTTGTGTGTAATAAGCCACCATTGAGACCCTTATGTGTGCTTCGTCTTAATTGTTTTATAGCCACAAATTTTCAGACCACCTGTCCTCCCTAGCGAGGAAAAGCAACGAGTATTATAAAGGATAATAAAAAGGTGTTAATTCATTCATCTGCTGTAAACCATTTCCATATTGTTGTTGTACAATGACATCGCGATTTCCAACCTCTCCTAGCTCGTTAAAAATTATCATTGCAATTTCATTGGTCGTAGGGACGTTGTAATAATGGACATCTCCATTTCCCAAGGTATGGCCAATTGTAATGCAAATGTGGACCTCCTCTGCAGGGTTTGTAGCGAGACGGTCAATTGCATGAATAAAGATGTTTACATAAGGATTGATGTGCCTGAAAATCATGCAAAGTGTCATCAATTGCCTCAAGCTTATATTGGTGTTCTGCATCTGGCGATTCAGATCCTCATTTATCACATCATGCACATAGGCCTGAAGGCCTGAAGAAAGTGTGGCAACTACCCTTTCACGAATTTCATACAAATCAATCAAGTGGTAGAATCATCTTTGCACTTTGTAGGTATGCACTCATGGTCCAAGCTTGAAGCCCAGATTATGGACCCTTGTGGATATAAATGTGAATGCAACATTGTACGAACATAGATGTTTACACAATTCAGCATTTTGTCGATCTTGTAACATTGCCATGTACTTTGGCAGGGTGCAAATAAGAGGCAAAAGAATTTTCCCTAAAACACAACATTTATTATAATGTGGTCTTCAAAGAGAGCCTCTCGTGCATTTTTTGATCTAAAAGCGAGAGCCACAATGGTTACATTGTTCATTTAGGCATCCAAACACTTGTCAATCTACTTGTGGGTCAGCCAAAGGGTACTACAAATCTCATAAGGCCATGTGTTTTCCAGCCTAAAGTTCATCCTCTGCGTGCATGATGCGACATCATTCAACATGTTGCATAACATCTATCATTAGTCAGGCTTAATGGGCCCGCTATATTTCAACAACATGCGCTCTCACGTGTTGTTTCACATTTTCCAATAATCACTGAGCATTATCACTCATACATTGTGCTTCTTCATGTTGGGCCCCATTACACATAGCCCTTTCGAGAGCTATTGCAACACGGCAGAATCTTTAACATTCTCAAACAATTGTTCGCCTTTTTCGTCATTTGCATATTTGCACGGCACTCCACGACCTCATCTATGATTTTTTCAATTAGAAGCAAAATGGAGTCAAGTTCTAAAAACACAATAGCATAACTTCATATTTAATTATCATTATGATATGCGCAAGTCTAACCTCAAGGTCAACATATCCACGAGTAATGTGGTGGTCAACAACATCTATTTCATGCTCAACACAAACTAAATGGGTGTGGTTTTCACAAAGCAGCCACGTGCAAAGCAAATAGGCTACGAACATCTCTTGGTCACAGAGGGCACAATTCAAAAGTAGGTCCACCATCTTAAAAAAGAAAGCGTTTTATCAGCTTCACGATTTGTAATTTAATTATTTGAAAGCAATTTATGTATTTCGAATGTAAGGCGAGGGAGAAACAAAACATAAGAAAAGGTGTTTTGTCAGGAGATGTTATCCTTGGAAGATTTGCACGAACCAAAAAATGCGTTAGGTTTGGATAAAGAACACTTCGAGGTAGACAATTTGAAAAAAAATTATGTACCTTGAATATAAAAGCAAGGGAGAAATGAAACAAAAGAAGAGAAGGGGTGTTTGTTGTTGGGAGGTATTATCCTCGGTAGATCCGCACGAACAAAAAAAAGGTAAAGTTCAAACAAACAATGCGCTAAAAGGAGCACCAAAAAAAGCACTTATGTGCAAGCGACCGTTCCCTCACCAAATGAACTTTAAGATCGATCAAATCCTACTCCCTCTTTCAACTGTTTACCAGACACCGAAAAATGCACACATTTTTGCTATCCCTTTCGTACACTATCCACAAGGCCCATGGAATGTTTGCGTAGAATTACGACCACAACATGTTTAGTTGCAATTCGATGAGGGCATGTGAGTGTTGTGTGACCTGCCAAAAACTAGGATCTTGAAGATTTTCTTCCTTTCAAAAGATTCACATGTCTAAGGTTTAGGCAGAGCATGAGGAGGATTTGGGTTTTAAGTTTATGGGTTTAAGGTATTACAAGAGAATGAAGTGCAATGCACAAGAAAAACCCACCAGGGATTTTGCAAACATAACAAGGTTTATTGGGACAATCCATGTACACAAACCCCACAAAGCATGCTTGATGATCCTTGGCCTTGCACACCTATTCAAACACCAATTAGGCTCTTAGTGTAGAGAAAATCCAAAGGATGGAGAGTGCAATTCTCCATTCGCACTCTCAATCAAGAAGGGAATTCCTCAACAACTTGGAGTTCTGCACATCACGATGCTTCATGCAACATTTACCTACTCTAACTAAGAGCTCCACAGTTTCAGGTACAACTCTGCACCTTCCGACTCATAAGAGTGCCAAGAAGTAGATTATAGTGTTGAAAATGGCTTCAAATGAATATGGCAGCTATTTCTGCAAAACGTCTTTGGACATCTGTCAAATGCTTAAGTGGGCGCAAAGAGGGAAGGTGACAACAAAGGTTCTAACCTTAGAAACTTTCGTGCCTTCTAGACTGATGGAAATTCGCGCCTTCTTAGTAACACTCAATCTCTGATTTCCTTCTTCGTCATCGTCTCCATCACCTGCTGCATCGTCCTGTTCTCCATCCTCCTTCAGGTCAGCCTCCTCCTCCACGGCGTCATCTTCTTTGTCAGAGTAGTCGCTACTGTCATCGTGCACAACCACCGTTCTTTTCCTCAGTAGCATGTTTACCGTTCCACCTCGCAAGCCTTGCAAAACACGAAATCTCTTCTGTTTCCCTCCCAGTTTGAACCAGTAGTCTAGTTAGCTATGCAATTTTCATGTGGGAGCAGTAGTTCCACATCCCTTAATTTCCTACTTTGACGGTGTAATCTCCTAATACCTTGGTTAATAGGGATGCTGATAGTTTTTTTTTTGGATATCAGGAGTGTTGAAGCATTTTCATTGGCTAATTGGAATTTTTTACAAATATTTGCCAATATTTTATTTTAATCCTCTTGATTTTCCTCTACAGTGAATAAGCCTACCACTACATCTCAATAGTTGTACCAAGGGAAAAGAACAAAAAAAATGAATGAACTATCACCATTTAACCCACCAAATGTGAGAAAGGCAAAGAGAAAAATTACCAATGAATTTTGAAGGGGAAACAAATTTAAGTGAATGAGCCTGCCAACAATTGTCAGCAATGTCTTTTTTTTTAAAAACCTTACCATTACATCCCCATAAGTTGCATGCAGGCAAAAAAAATATTCACCCCCCCAAAAGGCAAAAAACATCCCATTTTTTTTAGGGTGTAAGATGCCTGGCTACCCTATAACCCCATGGCTAGGACAAAACTTTGCATTAATTCAAGGTTTACATAAGTGATCAATGTTATTTTGCAAATTTCATTTACAGTGATGCATCAAATTCCAGTATTTTGGTGGACTTTTTACGAAGGACAAGTGAGAAAAAATGTGAAAACATGCAATGAGTATGATAATGATCCAATTAAATGTTTGTTGAACAAAAACAAACAAGAATGAAAGTTGGTCATAAAATTAAAAAATATTAAAATTTTATTTTATCATGTAAATCATGATTTTTAATGCAAAATTTTTTGTCATAGTTTTTAAAAGTTTGGTCAAGCGAATATTTTCTTCTCTCTCATTATGATTTTCATTTACTTTAAATGTTACATAAAAATTAATGTTCACTTCATTATGTGTCTTTATGTGAAACAAAATGATTGGAAGATGTAGTGGATCAAAATGTTTGTCAATGTTCTTCCTATGCACATTTCTTCCTTATTACAAAATTATATTGATGTTTGATATTATTTGATTAAACATCATATATCACAACCCATATGATTTCAAACCACTTATATCTTTACAAGGATGTTTTCAATGAGATGAGTATTTATCTTTCAAAAAAGAAAAGCAAAAACCTAAATATATCAAGCCAACCAATAATTTATCAAATTATTTAAACAAGATGAAGTAAAGATCATAAAATATTTTGAAGATGCAATAATACAAATGAAAAATGATCAAGTAGTGGCTGAAAATGTATATTTGCAAATAACAATATTTTTGAGATCTACATTTCACATTTTGTTGTCATGTAAAATCAAATTTTAGCAAAATTGAATAAAGATGTATGAGTGTTTACAAGACATATACATGCAAAATGTGGTTTGATGGTTGTCTAGTCTAAATCTATAACCCTAACCCTAAAATTGTATCCATAATTTGTAACCCTACTTTATAAACCTAACACTGAAGTTGTAACCCTAAATTTGTGACCTTAACCCTAAAATTGCATCCCTAAAATTACATCCTTAATTTGTAACTGTAATATTTTAAATATGTAACCTTAATCCTAATTTGTCACCCTAGCTTCTCTTCCCCCCACCCCCCCACGGTCCAAACACGTGTCACTATTTGATTGGCTTACTAGATGCCATGTAAATTTTCACCATGGACTGATTTTTTTACATTTAATTAAAATTATATTTCCAGTTTCATTAAAACCCTCCCAATAAACCCATGGCATACTGTAATTGGTCAAAAAAATGCCACATGTTTGATAAACAAGAACTACTATTTATTTAAATAATTTATTATTGGTCCAATATGTTTTTGAAAACCACTCTAATATTGATGTGGTGTCCCTTGATGTGCTTTTGGACGGCCACATGTCCATATCCAAAAGATTGGATATGCAATTTTCCCCAATTTCTAATGGAAAAAATACATTAAATGACATGTGGTGAATAGGGAATAATGTGTAAAAAATTAATTTGAAAAATAAGTCTTCAAATCCAATGATCCATATTGAATCAAAGCCCATGGTGACTATAATCGTATATTGCATACGACTATACTTGGTGTCCAACATGTCTATATTCATGGTTGGCAACAACTAAAGTCATGTGCCTGGAATGACTGTAGACATTGTAGGACATGGTCTACCATTTGTGACTACAACCATAACCATGACTAGACATCAAATGCAACAAGTCTCAATTGACTAAACAGTCATGTAGTCACACATGGCACATATTATTACAAGTGTAATTATAGGTTTAGTCATAAAATCACATAGTGACTATTACAAAAATTTATGGACTCTCTAGTGTGCAAGCACCCCTTAAGATCACAACACACCGAGGCTTGTGGTTGTTGCATCTACAGTCCCAATTTCATCACTAAAAAATAGTGCTACAAACCCTAAACCCTAATACATCATTGGCCCAAGTCATGAACCACTTTGGCATCATAGAGTCAAGGTCTCCTTAATATCAGAGTATGGATAATCTATGCTACTATTTTTCATTACAACCAGTGTACTATAACAATGTAGGGTATTCCATGAATACTTATCTTGAGATTTTTTATCGTCCCCAATGGTTTGGTTCTAGAAAAATTTGCCATCTGGGTGAGGGTTTGCTTGAGTGTCATGAACATACTGTCCCACTTAGTTCTCTGTGCAATTTTTGAACAAAATATTATAAAATGGAAAGCCAAACGTTCATTATTGAAAATTTGAAATTGCAATCTTGTAATATGCACCAAACATGTCTCAAAAATGTGTTGAGGTATCCACACGTATGAATGTATGTGGTATTGTGCTAGTATTGTAAAAGCAACAAAATTTTGTCCTGCAAACCAAATAACTCTTAGGGTAGAGTGGCCCATCACCGATCATTAGCCTATCACCAATAGCTTTGGCAAAATTTTCTCAATTCTTCTCCATTCTTGAGTGATTTAAAATGTTATAGGAGGGCATTCTCAAGCTCTACAAACCATCTTTGAAATGCAAAGCCAAAGAAGCAGCCGTAAAAGAGCAGTAAAGAAAAAATATTTTTTCAATACAAAATGCATTTTTTTTTCATTTTTCTTCATTTTGGCTCCTCCTACTTCATTGGTGCATAACTTTCTCATTTTTTGTTCAAATTAAGTGATTTAAACTGCTTTGGAGTCGCCATCTTAAGCTCTACATATCATCTTACAATTCTAAAGGCAATAGAATAATATTTAAAGATTTTTTTGAGGGGATCAGAAATAGGCTATGAGCTGTTGGCTTGAAAATTTTCTACAAAAATGATCCCCCCTACTTCTGGGGCTCACCTCCAATTCATCTTTGCTGAATTTTAGTGCAATAGATGTGCCAAGAGGAGGGCTCCATCTACTCTTTGGACACCATAAACAATGGGGCCCTCCAGCAAAAACGGAGAGCAAACCCTACCTTAAGTCATTACTCATGGGCTGTTCTACCCTAGATGTAACTAAATGATATAGCTAAAACTAATTGTATGAGAGAATAATTGTGTATTTTGATCAATATTAGTTTGATGCATTATTTGACCAAATTTGCTGGGACATCCACTAACAAGAACTATTCAAATTTTGGGTATTTGTATCATGTTAGTTTGCTTAATTTGTCCACATAGGAAAGAAAATATATTTGATGTGCCAGGACATTTTCCTCCAGCTTTTTGTGAGGTTGTGTTTCAGGCACAGTTTTCTTTTCGAATGGGATAGATGTCTTATTTACAAAAAGAACCTTTGTTGGCCCATGATTTGCATGCAAATTGCAAGACTTAAATGATTCCATTACACATGGGCAACTGACAAAATCGATAAGTAGTTCAAAGTACATAAGTTAGGTACTTAGTGATAAGTGTGGATCCTTAATCCAATTGTAGAATTGTATGGCCAATTGATGAAATCGGTAAGTAGTCCAAAGTGGTAGCATAGGAAGCCATGCTTCATTTTCAATGTTGGAATTGTCATGAATGTGAAAAATGGAACTATCCAGTTAGCATCTCCGGTGTCCAGACTCGATACCATTCTTAGATAAAGGACATTTAACACCCACCATAGAACTTCCAGAGTCTCAGTAAAAGGTATGCAGTCAATGGACATAGTTGGGGGTATTTATTCTGTTTCATAGTAATTAGTTGGGGGTGCCTCGCAAGTTCAACTTTTTTTTTTTTTTTTTTTTTTTTTGCAATGAGTCAATTTGATTGGCCCATTGCAGAAAAACGTTGAAACTATGGTAGCTCCACAAAATAAAAGATTCTATGGAAAGATGAAGTGCCTCCTCCTTCACCCCAACTATATAGGTGAGAAGGGGAGGACTTTGGGCAAAACATATGGGATGAAAGCAATGTGCTATCAGGAACACCTTTGGGGAACAAATTGGGAACATGATGGGAACACATTGGGAACTTGAAAAAAACCCTCCCCACCCAACCCAACCCAAAACCTGAAAGAAAAAATATCAAGGCACTTTTGAGTGCATGCTGAGCCTTTCCATTGGCTGCATGAAATCTCTATTTCCAAAACTGTTTGTCACCACTTTTGGCCTGGTCTAATACCCCCATTATAAACTTATTTGGACACATTTTCTTTTTGGACCTCATTAGCCTTTCTATATGTTACGGACAAACGATTTTTAGGCACACTTTCCTAACTGCTCTTGCTACCAGGTAGAGCTAGGCAGGCTAGCAGTGAATGAAAAAATAAAATAAGAGGAAAAACAAAGGGAAAGGGGGGCAGCTGCAAGAGACAACACAAAACCATAAATAAATAAAAATGGACAAAAGTGTATTTTTGGGAGTCTTGTGTCACATTGTTTTCTTTTGTGAGAGAATTTTTGTAAATTCAAGAGAAAAGAAATGGAGGGTTCAGAGCACAGATTTTTTTTTCCCCAAATTTGTGAAGTAGGTGGGCTGCGGATCTTCCACATGAGGACTTCACTACATTTGGCCAGAGGTAAAAGAGGGAATTTTCCCTGGGAAAGGTAATCTTAAGAGTTTTTTGTTCAAGATGTCCACACATGGTCCTATTAATGGCATTGATATTGTGAGGCATATGCAACCAAAAGGGGATTTGGAAGGAAAATGGTTGATGTTTGACCAATGGTTAATGTTTGACCACTATAAACATGTGCAACATTGAACAACCATGGGTTGTTATGTTTGTAATCCTTTATATTATCAAATTTTGACCATTGCAATTTGTGACATGCAATCCAAAGATGTGGATTCACAAATGTTAATGTGGAATTCATTGTATACATTTATTAATGGTTGATGCAATTTAACAAAAAATCTATTTTTTTATCATGTGACAATGGTGACTTCATTCAAGCATTTGTCCAACAATCTAGGTATAGGGATTAGCTCAAGGGAAGAAGTAAAGGACATGGTCCGGACAACAATGAGCTATGTGTACAATCAACAAGTTAATAAGGAGATTCATGTAAGATTGTAAAGGTCTTCAATCACCTTACATCCTTTTCTTCCTTTAAAATAATAAAATGGTTGGGCTTGAAGGGCAAGAAAGGTTTGGGACATGCACTTGTGCAAATTTGGAATTCCACTAAGGCTTATTGGAGGTTCACATTATTGTGATAAAGATAATTTTTCTCTCCTTTGACATTGTCCACCAATGTGCCTTTGTACTTCTTTAAAATGTGTTGTGCTTCCATCGACATCTTTTCAATGCAAGTCCATTGCAAACACGAGATCAAATAATTTTAAATTTGCAAACATGGCATCCATTCCTCAAAGCTAAACAATGTTTAGTTTAAAGGGAGTTTTGTCTAAATCACAAGAGGTTTTGGAAAAAGATAGCATTAAAATGAAATGGCATATTGAACACACAAAACTAGGATCTAAGGTGAAATGTACTGCAATTTGTGTACTTTTTTGGGAAGTGCAAGACATTCATTGCAAAGGGGATGAATGAAACTCCAACTGTAACATACTCAGGTCTATTCCACTTTAAAGTTCATGTGGAATCACAAGATTATAAATTTTGACTTTGTGCAAATGATATCCATAGATGTGTGGAAGGTGCAATCCAAGCATATGTCCTCTAACATCCATCCTTGCCCACTATATGGTTAGTGACGATAGGCACAAATTTCACAATTAGTGAAATTGAATCGTGAGGAAATGGGTTTTTGTTTACCAAAACGTTCATTCCCACCTTGAGAGTTTTTTGGGAGCATGAAATTCATTGAAGGTGATAATCAATATCAAAAGCCTCCACATGGGCAAGGTAAGCCCCATCCAAACAAGATGGGAAATTAGTTTGACATAGTGAACCATGTGAACTTCATGATTGTAAATGGGAATTGGCCAACTTAATGGATGCATCAATTTTGCATCACATTGATGTTCCTCCACCTAGGATTGGATGCATGCACACAATTTCAACTATGAAATCCATGCTACATGACCTAGTGTTTGTGATGTTATAATGGGATGTTACTTTCTTTGTACTTGTTTTGATTTTATTTCTATGTTGTCATTTTCTATTGGAAAGAAAGGAAAATATGTCCCATGTAAACATTTGTATTTCTTCTTCTCCAAATGGATGTTTAGTGATCCAAAGGTTTCATCCACCAATTGACATTAAGTTGGAATAAAGTTCATCATTTATTACAAGAAGATAAAATGTGAGTTGAACCATTAGCAAATGATAGGCATTTCTTATGGAAAAAATTTGTTAGATGAACTCATTTATATAAATTGATTTGCCTATCAATTCCATTGTGTACCCCACCCATATCTTTTATATTGACAAAGATTTGTTTTTCAAATATATTATAGGTTAGATCCTAAATAATTTCATTTAGAATGGAACGTGGTGATTATCGAACTCTCGGTAGTAGGTAAACTCCAACAATGTATTAGGTGACCCACTAGTTTAGAATTAAGGTTTGGATATATAAGATTGTTGTCACAATTGTAGGAGGGAGGAAGGGGGAACACCTAGCTTAAGGTGAAAAGGAATGTATCTTGTTATTTTTTTCATTCATTGTGTTTTGGTTTTGTACATTGGTGGACAATCATAGCAATGATGAAGA
>Ga0209208_10002158_pt1 | contig 28126 bp, 19 predicted proteins | sample S1TSphfallax_3_FD_187694 | JGI IMG/M metagenome (GOLD analysis project Ga0209208, IMG submission 187694) | Host-associated microbial communities from peat moss isolated from Minnesota, USA - S1T2_Fd - Sphagnum fallax MG (SPAdes) (version 2) | ecosystem: Host-associated > Plants > Peat moss >...
AGAAGAGGTTCAAATCATTAAAGAAAAGGTCAGTTGTTAAGTGTACAGTTCAGTTACAGAGAATCAACCTATTGCCAACAACAATTTCATTGAATTTCTTTTTGCATAGAATTTGCAAATGCCTAAATTTTTTCAAGGTGAAACATCAACCCTAAACCCATTTTCTTGATGTGATGTTCACATCAGTGTTTTTTTCTATTTTGTAGTGTAAGTCCCAACAAGTGTTGTGTGGTTTTTTTGAATTTATAAAGAACCACCAGTCCTGGTTTTTCTTTTTTGTAATGTTTAAGGATCGAAGAACCACCATTATTGTTTGTTTCAAAACCCTTGAAGAATTTGTGGTTTTCATATGAAGAACTGGTAAAGAATTGATGGTTTTATGGGCAATTATTTGATTTTCTTTAGAACATTGGTTGTGTATCTTAAGAACCGCCTTGATAAGGGTTGGGGTTTTCTTCTTATTTTTAATAACTGCCCAAAACTTTTCCAGACAAATTAAGTTGTAATAGAAATGATTATATAAGGAGCAAATCCTTTAAGATTTGACTAGTCCTTATTTTAAACTGTAAATAAAATATGTAGAATGAAAAATAAAGTGAGTTTTTCCTTACATTCACTTATCCAAGATGCATCAAAGAAATCTACAAAATTTGAAGCAATTGTAATTTTAAAAATAAGTTCCTAAACTTGTAGGAATGGTCACTATTCACTTGATGTTGTTCTTTATCACATTTTAAGACAACCATAAATTCAAAAAAAAAATTGGTTAACAATTGATATAGTTGACCTTGGGTGCATTCCCAAATTGAAGAGCCACAAGAAGTGTAAGCATTGCTTTATTTTACATGATTTAAAATCATGTTTAATTTCAAAGTCCTGTCACTGTTGAATACATTTATATCACAATGTTTATAATCTATTATGTAGCATGTGGATACATTTTAAAATAATCCAATAAATGTAAAAATTCAAAATTATGTTCTAACAATTTATCGTTTTAACAATGTTTATGAGAGCTGTTGCAAGACTATTTAAACACTATTTAAGCAATCTTTGGCTAATCTTGAACTAATAGCTCATCTTATCAATACAAACTCAAGACTCCATGTCAAGACTCTCAAAATGCACTCTTGACTCATTAATCTCTGAATGTACCCCCTTGCAATGCATTCCATAAATCATGAACTTTCATGTGACCGAAGATGTGAACATATGAGGATCATCCATGAGAAAGATCGACCCTAAACCCTAAATTCAACTATTTAAACAATATATGAAGGTCAATTACCCATCTATATTATTGTCGTAGGCTTCATCAACATATGGGGTAGTGTAGAGGAGCTTGAAGTTTGATTGTTTCAAAGCTACTTTTTTGTCTAGAGGGTTGACTTGTATTGTACTACTCTATACTATGTAGTGATCAGTGAGATACGGATTTTGCTCTGAAACCTAATGCCACAATCTGCAGCATAAATGCAAAACAAAGTACCATCACAATAAATGATGGGATATTGGTATCTGGGATTCTAGTAGGAACTTAAATGACTGATCAAAGGATGATTAGTACCTACTAATGTAAGACCCAACCTTTGACCAAGTAGAACATGAAAATTCCTATGTACAAACTCGGTACTGCATTTAATGTCATTATGTATGTGTGGATTTGATATTCTTAAATGTGTGATATCCCATCCAAGGTTCTAGGGAAGTGTAATGAGGGTGATAGAAAGGTGCCTTTGCTCCTAAATTATAATAACATAACCAGTACTAATGATAAAACTATACCTACAATAGTACATAAAGCATCTGAAAGGATACCTACTACAGTAGTGCCTACAATACCTCAAATATACTTACAATACCTACAAGACCCAAAGTATGGCACCTAGTTTCAATCACCTCCCCCTGTAGTTTCTGTATTTCCATATCTGAAAAGTTGCAAAATGCAGTGTGCACCAGTGTTTTTGTCTGGGGCAAATTTTTTCATTTTTCATCCTGAAAAATGTGATTTGGGTACATAGGTTCAAAGGACTTTTGTGAAAACATGGCCCTAATTTGCCAGATTTTTCTTTTTCAATTGCCAGATTTCTACAACAGGCTCCAGCAGGTAACCATAAAATACAAAAGTATTCTTAGAATTTATTTTCTTCCGTTTCTGGTCTATAGCTAAATTTGGCTAAATCTTCTTGTGGATGATTGCCACAGGGCTACTAGTGTGAACATCTTCTAAAGTGACAAATTTCATGCCCATCTTCAATTCTGCAATAGATTGGGACTGATTTTGGTCCACAATTTTGTAATGCTCCAGCAACAGACAATCATGGGTGGCGCTTGGTCACTCCTCTGTTGTCAAACTCTCAAGGGCTCAATGGCCAACAAGAATTGAGTCACCTTCAGGCTTTGTTCACTGCCTTTTCTACTGCTGAACGCTCCATGAGCAGTGTAGCTTGGATGGGTGACAAAGGATAGTGCACTTTTTTGGGTGTTGGCAATCTGAAGTCTTCTTATGCAGCACAACTGATTATATTGTGGTGCACAAGAGACTTTTGCATCAGGGTCATGTTGGACTATGAGAGACTCCTTTGTGTGTCCAGGTGTGTATTGCAATCACTTGCTGGACTATGCACAAGTTGTCAATAAAGCTGAACAATACTGCTTGGCACAATTTTTTAACTTTTGTTGTCTAGATAACATACATAACTTGTCTACACAACATAATACTTGAGAAACCAATCTTTTCAAGTTCGATAGTCCAGGTGAACTTTTTCTTTTTTGTTTTGAACACCAAACATACTTCCCCCAAAACTCCTTGAGTCACAAGGATCCTGATTTCATGTTTATTCATTTGTTTTTGCTACCATGAGTCCAACCCTGAGGCAGATCCATGCGGGCACAGTGCTGGACTGTGCAAGTTAACACCTGCAAAGTACATAGGGGGGTGTTAGTGTCCTGCCCAAAAGATAGTTTTCAAGTCCCGGGTTTCAGGGTTTAAAAAGACAGAGTTTTGTGACCCAGTCGGGTCTACGGAGGACATACATATTCTCAGGACTGTATAGTCTACACTGTAACTTCAATTTTGCAACCTGACAAATTTTGAAATCATAGCGACAGAAACTGTGTACAATAAATAATTATTAGACTTATCCATAAAGTCACCCTGTCTTTGGGCCCTAGTTTGACCCTCTGATCCTTGCCTCATCCCCAATTTGAGTGTAGCCTTAAAGAGCCTGAAACCAGGCATCATGAATCTGGGTATCAGTTCAAGTCTCCTTGAGCCGCAAGGATTCTGACTTCATGCCACCCCAAAGGAAATAGTCTTCAAGGTGGTCCTCTGTTTGAGATTCCAAAAGACAAATGTGATCCAGTCTGCTATATGGAGGACACAGGTGTAGCTCTCAGAACCACATCTGTGTACACTGTAAACATCGATTTTGCAGCCTGACAAATTTCTAAATCACAGTGACAAAATCAGTGTACAATAAATATTTAATAGAGTTATCTGTAAAGTCACCCTGTCTTTGGCCCATAGTTTGACCCTTTAATCCTTGTCTCATCCCCAAATTGAGTGTAGCCTTAAAGTGAGTGAAATCCGGTACCGTTTCATGAAATTGGGTACCAGTTCAAGTCCTTGAGCGACAAGGATTCTGTCTTCATGAACACCCCCACAAACTAGTCTTCAAGTCCTCTCTGTATCTCAAGATTTCGAAAGAGAACTGTGATCCAGTCAGGTAGATGGAGGACATATGTACTCTTAGAACCACAGATGTCTACACCGTAAACTTGAACTTCAGAGCCTGACAAATTTCCAAATTACAGTGACAAAGTCCGTGTACAAGAACCTTAAGTAATTTACAGTTTTTGTTTGGATTCAGGTATGATGAGAGTACGTATATGATGCCAAAATGAGGGGACTTTATGAGTTTTTTTTTAGCTCACAACAACTCAAAGCCTTAAGAAATGGACATAAAATATTACAAAATGGCACATTGGATTTCCAATTTGCAAACTTTGTGCGAACTTTTGTGCTCCTTGGTTGATCATCAGGAGCAGTTGTACTTTTCTCAATTTTCTGATGTTATGTCATTGGCTAGCATCCCAAGAGGGACTTCGCATTAAATGATCGCAGAATTTTAGAACCCATCTAAATAATTGAAATGCTGGTTTTAAAAATGCTACCAAACTAAAATCAGGGTCCAAATGTGGGAAAAAAAAATTCAGTTTTTTTCTTCTGGAGATTTCCAAAACTTTTCAAGAAAAATGAAAATATTGCAACATAATATTCACTTTTTCCACCCCAAAAACAAAATGTGAGTCCTGAGTTGCCTTCAAAACTGCCAATTGAAAATCACTACCTGGTCATGAATTTCTGAAAATCAGTAATAGGTAGCCTGAGCCCTATGAACAAAATTTAGAGATTGGTCTCAAAACCAAACCCAACACCAGGATAGAAAGATTGTTGTAGTCACACAACATTCATTGTTGTAGTCCTTCAATACCCACCTGCAAGAAAGCACGAAAAGAAGATTCCGAACATAAAAATATGAAGAATAAATTTAACAAGTCAGATGACAAAAACGCATCTATTCTGCGAGCAGCCACGAAATCTCCACATGCTTGCAAAGGACAAATTAGCCCAATGATGGATCAACTCATAATGGGAAAATTTCCCAATAATACATGATGACTTCAAAGTGTTGTTCCTTGGATTAGTCTTTTTCTCTAGGTGGGCTGGTGGACTTTGTTGATGAACCTGTTTTCAAAATTGGAAGTTTCTACACTTTTCACCATCTTAAGTATTAAAAATTAAATTCAGTTTTGCAATCCAACAAAAATGCATTTGTGAAGATAATATAACTTAATAAGTACCCCCAGTACTTATTAGTGCAGGTTGAAAAAGGTGTTTTGGAAATAGAAATTTCATGCAGCCAATGATAAAGGCTCAGGGGGCAGAGGTTTGTATTTTGTCTCTTCCTAATGTGTTCCCATCAAGTTCCCAAGGTATTCCCATCAGGTTCTCAAAGTGTTCCCCAAGTTCTCAATGTTTTCTCTAATACATTCCCAATTACCACTTTATTTTTTATCACATATTCTTTTGGTCATGGCTCAACTTCCATGTACATAACTTGCAAAAGGGGTGTGGGGGAGGACATGACAAAGCATGCTTTTATTTGGGGCATATTTTTAGGCTTCTATGTTGTGGAGTGCCCCATGTTCCAAAAATATTAGTGGTGGACAAATCAAATGGCTCCTTCTTTTATAAAAAGAATTGTTTAAAGAAAAATGTGGGCACACCCCCCTCCATAATTAATAGGAGCATGACTAAGCAAGTATCCCCAGCAATTATTAGGTTTCTTTGAATGTAGACTGGCCACTGATCTCCAGATGTTGGAATATGTAGGACTTTGGCCAACTCTTCATAGTAGGGATACATCCATTTGATAATGGGGTTCCATAGAGGGTCTAACTATCTTGTGCCATGTATAGCAATTCCAGTCAATATGTAGCAAGACAATTCTTAACATAGATGGGTAACATTGGGTGGTGCTTACATAGAAATGGGGGTGTAATATAAAAACAGCGTTATTTGTTTTTCTATGGATGAAGTCTACAAACCTTAACTTAGATTGCGGTTGGACTATTAACAACATAGTGCTTCAATGGTGCTAAAAAGAAAAGAAAAGAAAATAATCTATTTCTAATATATTTTTGAATTTGGTTCTTTAAATAAAAAAATATATTGCATAAGCAGATAATTCAAGGGAACACGCATAGCTACAAAAATGATCTCTAGAAATACCTTGCTAATTTTATGAAAAGGCCCAAAACGAAAAAATGCATAGCTTTTTCTAACATTTTTCTATCATTATTTTCCAAAACGTCTTTCCAACTTAAGCTTGAAAAAGTAGAATGTTTGAAGGCCATCCAACTGCTGACTTGAAGTAATTGATCAATTTCGTGTACTAATGGTAACCAATCATGATATCCATAGTGTTTTTCACACCAAATCTTGACTTCCTTTCGTTGTATTTTTGTACTATCATCAATACGCTTAATCGACTTGATAGATTGTATTGCTCCAAGGCCTATATGTTTTAATTGGCTAAGTCGATATTAAAAAAATACATGAATAAATGTCATTTAAGAAAATGGTGAGGAATAAAGTTTTTTGGTGTGTCTTTTTTGTTGCCCTACAGGTCATGACAAAAGGAGTTAGCTACAGAAATTCCATTCCATCTCAACAGCCCAATGAAAATGCTTCAAGAGATTTGTGGATCAGATTTCTAGAAGGAGATTAATAAAGGGATTTTGGGGAAGCAAAAAGATGAGATGAGGAGGATTGGAGGCAAGCTGAGGAAATGAAGGTAGGGGGTTGTGGTGTGATAAAATGGAAGCTAATAAGGAGACCTAAAAAAAAGTGTGTTGATTTTGATTTTGGGGTGTTGTAAATAGGTAGAAGTAGAACTTGATCAAAAAGACTGAATGAGAAGAATCCTAACTATAAGACTTGTGTTGTGCCACGAATGTTAGGAAAAAGTCTAGAGTTGGTGCATGTGTTTCTATAGGGACCAACATAAGGGAGAGGATGAGCATGTTTAGGATTTCTAAAGTGGTTGTGTGGCAGTTCATGCATGATGTTTCTAGAGATTTTGAACTGGATATGGAATGTGTTTGTCTTGAGAAAAGTACTTGTTGTTTTGTGGGAGCTCCAAAGGTTTTTGGAACTAAGGGGATACTAAGAAATAGTGATGTTTGGATTAGTTGATTCTGCCCTGAATTTTTGTCCAATTTTTAAGTTTGAACCATGTTGAAGTAGTTGAATTAATATTATGTGGGAATTCTGTTGTTGGGTATGAGCTACCAACCACATAAAACAATTTTTTGACTCCTAAAGAGGAAATCAAAATGAGTGTCTAATCCTTTGTGGTCCATAGAATTAAAGCCATAGAACTTAAATGTTTGTTAAGATCTTGAAGAAGAAAAATGTTTGAATCAAAATTGTCATGCTTTAGTAAAAATATCAGAATCGTACTTTAGTCCATGGATGTCCAACAATGGGGATGTGCACATTGCAAAAAATATCCCCCTTGTTTTTTGGTGACAAGGGTTTTTTTCAGCAATTCACCAAATTTAGATCAAGAAATATGTCTTGTAAATTTGACCCCTAAAACCCCCTAAATTCTTACCTAACTCAAACAATGTGGTATGTCAATTCACAAAGACCAATGCTTTTTTTTTTTGCCACAAAAATACACATACCCAAAAAAAAAAAAAAAAAAACTAATGTTACTCAAATGTTTGTAGAAAACATGGCATAAAGTTACCTAATTTAATGGGTTAGAACCATTGGTTTAGAGAAAAGCAAACCATCTAAAATGCAATTAGAAAAGCATCTTTTTATCAACATAAACATAAAAATATATATTTAAAACCTATGTAAATAGAATTATAAATCATCAAGCCCTCTATTGAATTTTTGGTGTTGATAAACAAAAGTAATAAAATCATTTGAAATTGACTAATAAAACATTGTGTTCAAATTTACTTTACACCATTAGGATTTTGATAGCCTATGATTACAACATGTTAAAAGTTTAAATATATTAATACATTTTAAGACACCATCAACTTGAAAATATCAATAATACATTAAAGTCTTACTTTTATTTATTTGAAACATATTTTGTAAGGTTGGAAATAAAAGAAAATAAATTGTGCTCTTTAAAATCTACTTAATTACAATTTAAAGATGTGACTTTTCAATATCATTATAATAAAATAAAAAATATTCTCATGTTAATCATTGAATGAACTAACATTTCTATTTTTAATATATAGAAAATTATTTGTAATTAGTTGTTGTTTTTTGTTAACATTCGGAAGCTGTCTACTTTATCATGCTTGCACCCATTTGATTTTCAAAACCAGTTTTGGAAAACTTAATCAAAACTAAAAGTTGTTAAGAACCAAACTTGGAACCAGGTTCCTAGCTCTATTTGCAAGACTGAAAACAAGTTTGCAATTAACTACCAGTTCCCATCTGTGCAAAATTTCAGAAAATACCACTCTCAAATTACAAAATATGGTTTCACAATCTCTGTTATTGTAAAGCAAATAGCCATTCTTTGAGATTTTGCAAAAAAATTCAACACATTTTGACACACTTTTTTGTTTCAGGGCAGTTTTTTTCACCAGTTTTTTTATAGTTTTGACAATTTTGTACAGACATTTTGCCAATTTATGCCAAATCTTGTTTTGGATGATGGCTAACAATGCTACATCAGAAAACAGAAAAGGAAAAAAACAAAACACTGAACAACTGTGACAGTTATCATAGACAGAAAACACAAAAAGAACAGGTTTAGTCAAAAAATTCATTGACAAACTGAAGAAAAGGTGGATTTTTAAATGTCAACCCATTACTATCTCTGTTAAGTGGACATTAGAAGTTTAGCTTTTGGCAACAATTATGGTAAGGAATCATTCTTCTTAGCTCATGAATTACATGTGAGCACATGTTGCTCATGTCCCATTGGGTCAATAGGCTACAATCCGTTTGTTTCCCAAATCCCAATACTATGGATTTCACCCACCATACCAACTTCACCTCAGACCTGCCTCAAGGCATCTAGATTCTGAACTCCGCTGCATAATCTAAAGTCACCAATTTGTCCGAGAAACTTTAATAGTTTACTTTAATTAAGCACAAATATTACAATTCAATTTGTTTGGTCAAGTTAAAGATTTTCTTTTTAAAAAATTGAATTCCATGCATAAGGTATCCTAGATATACTAAAGACCTTGGAAGGTTTTCTTTAGTGTAGTTTTAGGGCACATTCTTGACAGTAATTTTTCATCCAAGAAGGCCAGGCATTTCAAAAACTGTAATGCGAACATAATGCTTGATTCTTTGGGTGTTTTGGTTTTCAAAATGCCTACTCTCCTTTTTTTACTTGTTTTGAATGAAACCAGGAAGATACTCACTGGGTATCATGAGAAAACATTTCAAAACAACAATCCTATGGTTCTCTATGCATGGCTAAACCCACGGCCTGGGGCTTTATCTTCCACTTAGAAAGTATAGTCTTCAAGTATTATTACCTATAAGATGATATTGTAACAGCACTTATTGTGTTGGTCGGGATGCTTGTTCTAAACCTCCTATTACTATTAGATCTCACATGCAAGACAACATTAGAGGGGTTGTGGGTGAGATAACTTCCTATCAGGAGAAGGACTAACTCTTTTCTTTCTTTGGTTTCTGTGGGTTGGGCGTCTATTGACCTTTTTGGCCTTCCCTTTTGTCTTCCATGTGATGGTTTTGATCATCTATTTTTATTGGACTTTTTGCCCCACCTTATGTGCATCCCAAGTTTTAACTGTAATTCAATAACAAGCCTTCTCACTGTCCACTAGTGGGTCTTAAATTTGCAACTATGATTCAACTATAGAGCTTCTCATCATCCACTAGTTCCAATGTGCAATCTGGAATCTTCCTTGATTTGCTCTTGCCATGGCCCATAGGTACCCATTTCAGGACCCTTGTGAAACCCCAGCCCCACCACCTTCGCCTAAACAAGAAAAAAAATAGTATTGTCCGGCCACCAAAGGGGCAGGGTACAAATTGGACCTCACTGCTGGGATGCAAGAGTTTGTAAGGAAAGCATATGCAGATGACAAATTTTCATAACATACAACTTGTGAAAACAAACCATTCCAAACAACACTTCTGACTGTTGATCCTGAGTAATCTGAAAACTAGACTTTGCCCCAATTTTTAACAAACAAGCTGAACTCTGTCTAGATCAGGTCATTAATAGCACAACGCACCATTGTTTGATTTTGTTAATAACCTCTGGTTCTAGAGTTTTGAACATTTTCAGATTCAAAAAATCACCGATTCTGGAATTTTTCAAAATTTTCAAAGAACTAGCCTAGCGGATTTTATGAAAGAACCAGAAAACAACTGGTGGTTTAAGGTATGTTCTTCGACCCATTTCTTTGACTTTTTAAAACCTGGGTTAAGGGTCAAAACCAGTTCTATAATTTTTGAGAACATCAAATCAAGGGTATAGATATAGCCTACCCTCACCAGCTGATTTCAGGTTCCCAAAAGAGAGAACCTCCCAACAGCGGTCATTAACCTTTGATTCAACACTCAGGAATAACCATCAAATGAAGACAAACAGTGCCTTGTTACAGAAATCAAGAGCATGAAAATAGGGTATGCTTGCACAAACTCAATGACTCTCTGCAATTGCCTTGCCATCATCTCTATGAATTTTCTAACCAACTTTTGATAAACATTTCCATTGTTATTCAACACGTCCTACAAGTGTTGTTTCTCCATAACCTATGGTTCAGAGGTTCTCAACCTTTGACTTGTCCTCCACTAGTTTTTCACCAAGCATTACTTCTCACCCTTCTTCTTTCATGCATACATCATCCAAACATGATGTCAAATATGAGTTTTCATCCATTGACAAAAGGTTTATGCCATCACTCTTCAACCTTTGAACCATAGGTTATGTTAGTAACCAACTCAAGGTTGTCTTTTACTAAAAATACTTTTGATGTTACCATGCCTTAGCTATTTTCAATAACTAACAACCTCAAGTTAGTTCCCTAGTCCATGATGTTATCTAGCCCAAGCTCCTAGTAGAGCTATGGGCATACTTATTTTGGGATTGTAATGTCACATTCATTGAACTAACCTTTCAACTATGAGCTGCTAAAATTAACTCATTTAAACTTCCAATTATTGGTTTAAGGATTAATTTGGCATTGTTAGAAAATATTTAGATAAATGACTCAGCCATAGCTTTTTCATTTGGATATTTCCTTCTAAAATCATACGATGAACCAAAATTTATTATTAAAAAGTCACAATTTAAAAAGGAAAGGGAGGAACACAAAAAGAGGACTAACATCCAAAGTTGAGACAACACCCAAAAACAAAAGGGAGGAAAAGACACCCACCCAAATCCAAATCCCAAGCTTAGGTCCTAAACTTTTTTTGCATGAAGCAAATTAGACAAAATGAGGGGAGAGAATCTTGAAACAATGCCCAGCCTAGAAGAGGCTTCATTAATGATGACAAAACATTTCAACATGGATGAGGCTTGGGTTTTCTATAAGGCTATCGTCACCTTCTACCTATAAAATGCTTATAAAATTAACAAAGGAAGGCCTCTAATGCCCTTAGCTAACCACACCATATTAACACATTTGTGTAAAAAATCATTTATTTATTAATGCAAATAGCCAAATACCTCCACAAAAAGAAGTAAAAACATATCCCCTAGGTGTTGATCACAATAAAATTCGTCCTTTTCTTGCGTGGCAATAATTGCAACAATCCCCCAAGACATGGCAACTCTTGAAACTAGATCTAGGATTAAGAATGATAACATTATATAGAATGTGGACCCCATTTATGAATAACACAATGTCAATGCACCATTATGAAGACTGAAACAACAAAGGCATTGGAAAAACATGTGTCTCCTCATAAGAAATGTGAAACCTAACATCTCTACCAATGGAAACAAGGCATCTTGAACAATAGCATGGCAAATTATGTGTTCCCTTCCATGGGAACATTACAAAAAATGTATGCCCATTGAATATGTGGGCTGACAACATATGCAATTGGTTAAACCTAAAGCCATTGGGTGAGAGAGACCCAACCCAATATGCAATGTTACAAAAAGGATATTAAAAGCCATACGAAATGATGGGATGACTAAGTGTGCAAAAAGCCATGCTTTCAAACTCAAGCCTCACATGGTTTTAACAAATGTGATGAGGATTAAAAGACATGAAAATGATGTTGAAAAAGGTGTGGTCATGCAATTTTTTTGATATGTTCTTGTAAAGGTATCCACTCCTCTATCCAAAGACTACTCAAAAGGGGATGCAAGCTTGGGCTATAGGGTAAAAAACTTGGTTTCATGTCATCTTTAATTGTGTTTGGAATAGAACCATCCCAAACTACATGCTCATATATCTTCCAATAAAAATGGGCAAAGGTTTTACAAGAATGAAAAAACAATGATTAAAACCATAAGAGCCCAATTCCCCAAATAGGTTGTCAAAGCAAAGGCATGGATAGAAATAGTCCTACACCTCCTTTAGAAATGGGGAGTGAAACTTTTTGACAAACCAAGGAGCCCTCAAGACAATCCAACAAGCTTAAGTATATTCAAATATTATGCACCACAATTATGCAAACCCTTGTAACTAGTACAATGTTGAACTAATAAAGGGATAGATGAGTTGAAAATGTGTAACAAAACTAAAGGAAAATTGTTATATTCACCAAACAATATAAATCCTTGTTCACTATGATGGGTTGAATCCCTCCAAAAGGTTTGGCCAAGGCTAAAAGTTGAATAGTTTCTAACGTTTGAATTAATCTCTTCATATACACCATGCCATTATAAAGGAGCACACCAATAACAATTAAAAAAAGTCATTGGCCAAGTTCTTAGGATCAAATGAATCTTGGGTACATGCACTAATGAGTGGCTAATTTTTGGACGAAAAAATAGTCCACACAAAGTCCATGTTCTAGTGTTAAATTTAATTTTTAATCTAGTAACATTGGTTAAATTGTAATAAAGTCCATGTATAAAAAAAGATTAAGTCCATATTAATGGAAGCCCACTTAGATACCTCAAAAACCTTGGCTTTGGTGAAAATAAAGTTCAAATCAAAGAAAATATATAACAATTAAGGACTTATGAAAATAAGGGCCAATTTTACCACTCCAAATGTGACCTCCATCACCATTGCCTCTTGCAACTTAGTTTGTTATTAGCATTGAAAAGTCAAACAAAAGACATTCCCCTACAAGATTTGCTTAGGTGCTTTCTAACATCTCCACTGCGAACTCCATGATTATCATATCACATGTATTTGAAATTTATGTCCTTGTAACGTGTCATAATCCAAAGCCACTTTCAACTTGCTTCATGTTTCTTCTTCATTATGATTATACAACACTAGTGACAAGGAGTTATGGGATTTTGGGTTTCTTTCAATTTCTTCTTTTTGGATGAATCCTCCTATAAAGTTATAGTTCGCAATTGCAAGTTTTTTATGGAATTTGCTTTTGCACACAAGGTTGCAACTTTTGCGGAACTATCAACTTGTTTGTTGGTTGTATCTAAATATGTTTCTATAGGATGATTTGATCTACCAAATTGATTATTCATGAAAAGAGAATCTCTTCTATGCAAATCTTTATGTCTATTTTGTCTCCACCTCTATCTTTTTGACTTGTTGTCCTTGAAGGTCTAAGGTTCAAACTTGACAATGACTTAAAATTCACGTAGTTTAGACACACTAGATTGTTCCATAACACTAATAACATTGTGATTATTATTTTGTATAATCATTAATTGCCAAAAATTTTAGAATTAAAAAATCAAATGCCAAAGTTAAGATTTAAAATTTAATTAATTATTCTGTTGCCGAAATTGTAAAGGTACTATGGTATTATGTTGCTGTTGGCAAAAAGGATCTATATACAAATGTTCAACAACCAAGAATGGAAAAAGGTGTAAACAAATGGCCATCCCATACTTCCTCCAAGTTCATTAAAAATATAGTAATTGAACAAGAAATCATTATAAAAAATTTGAATCAATTCCTCCTTTCGTGAGGACATCGTTTGTTCTTGTAAATTTTTTAATGATGGTAGTAGTCTTGAATTCCCCATGGATTATGAATATTTGCTTCTAACTTGTCAAGGCTTTTAAATTTTTTGTAACATTCGAAGACTTAAACCACATTTGTTTTAATTCAACATTCATTTCCTTCAAATTCCAAGCCATACTTCTCGCCCACTTCCGTACCTTTTTGTGTGGTGTGTGCCACATGCCACCTTCTAAAATAAGCATAATGAAAATTTCCACATTCATGAGCTATCCACATGAAGGGTAATTCAAAATTTTGTAGAATTATAACAATGTTTCTATTGTTTTCACTATTGAATGCATCCAAATACTACTCCTAGTTTAGTTTCACCATATCATGGATGCACCAAACATTGTTCAACCACAACTGCTTGTCATTTTGTGTTATGATTGGACACAAGCCAAAGAATCTCAACTATGAAAGCATTGTTTGAAGTTCAATTTCAAACTTGTTACCTTGTAAAGGCTATCAAAAAGATCTCTAATGATCCATGGTACTTGATGAACGACACAACTCATTGTTATTTTCTCTCACCACCTTCATTGCATGTTCATGATGGAAAAATCATCATGAAGAGGTATTCCTAAAGGAAACCCCTTAGTTTTAATTCTTTGTGGCTCATAAGTCTTTGTAGGTTATGGGATTCAATTTCATGAAAGAAAAGATGTGAAAATGAGGAATTTCTTTGAAATGCCTCTTGGGGCAAAAACCCTTAATGTGCAATGTGCATCTCCCAATCTTCTTTCCTTTGTCATCTCATCTAATTTGTTAAAGGAGCACCTTGAGTGAAATTATTATTTTGTGCAAAATTCAAACAAAATTTAGATATGTCTAGGTTTCCAACTTTTCCCCTATTTTCTTCTCTCTCATTTTCCCCTATTGCTTTGGCTATGTCTCCTTGTCTTTTGTCCATATCCTTGTACATCTTTTCATTGTCAACCTTTGTGGCCCCATTTTTTTCAATCTCCTTAACAAGGAGTCAATTCTTGGTCTTCTCATTATATAATTGCATCTCTCCTCCCTTGTTTTTCTCCCTCTACATCTTTTTGTCATTGTCTTTTAGTCTATCTGTGTGTTTGTCTTTGTCTTTCATCACATTTGCAAATTCCATTGTGACTATTGATTAAAAAAATTGGATTTGATCTAGTTTACAATTGTTCTTCATCAAGTGATGAAAATTTTCTACATTGGACAACTTCAACTATTTGCAATTCATAATGATTGAGCCAAATGCAAATCAAGATGTTGAAACAAGATCACCAACAAACATTGAATCAACAAGATGATTGATGAAAAACCTCTTTATATGTGCATTACTTTGTGGGTAAGATTTGGTGAATTGTTGTGCACTTCAAATTTACTTTTAGCAACTCCAATCCCACTATTTACATATGATCAAAAACAAATTGTGATGGTGCACACATTTTGGTGTCAACCAAGTTCATGATGTGGAAGTTTGATCCAAAATAATGACACCTATATGTTGAGAATGCTACACTTACATTCTAGAAGAGTTTGGATGTCCATGCCATTGTGAAAACCATGAAAGAGCATGATAGTGCATGCAATTGTGTCATGAAAAATATAATCATACTTTTCAATGCTTTACAAACAAAATTTCTTGAGAGAAAGTTGAATGTAATTAAAACCTTGGAAATAAAATTGCTCCATGAATAGCAAACCTTTGGAAACTTCTTGGTAAGATTGCTTCAATGTTGACAATCTATCAACAATTGTAGCATGTAGCATCCATCTGTGGAGTTTGATTTGAGAACTATTTTTGCAACACACTCTCTTTGTCTCCATATGACCATGAAATTTGCAATCACCAAGCCAAGCCTTCCATACAATATAGTGCATAGAACAATTTATTGTCCTTTGCTTCCTGCAGATGGCCAGCACAAACAAAGAACATCAACTATGTAGGTGTAATACTCCACTACTGCAGAAATAAAGTAAACTGGGATCGAAGTAGCAGACCTCCACTCATTAAGCCTCCATGGCTATAAGGGACAAAAGACAAATAGAAGTGATGGGTGCCACACCTTGATCCATCCATTCAATGTGTGCAAGGGTTCACCCCCCAGAGTTATGCACTGCAAATCCTCCACACATGGCATTCCAAGAGGCCACATTGTACAAGGAGCATCTTGTGGAGCGTTCACCAAACCTCCTCCATGCTCCCACATTTGGCATACATGTCAAGGAGACTATTTCCACAAAGATTTCAGACTCGTAACCAGTCTTGATAATCTGATTATTAGCTTGCCTGCCCACCCTCTTCAAGTGCCCATACTTCTGGCAACATGCATTCAGAAAACCCAACAAAAGTGACAGTTTGGGCTCCACACTTTCCTGTTGTGTTTGTCTAAACAGTTCAATGCCTTCTGCCCTTGGCCACAATTCACATCTTCCAAATCATGACATTCCAAGAGAAAATATTGTGTAAGGCAGCCATCTTATTGAAAAACTCTCAAGGCATCCATCCTTCATTCTCCCACATCTAGCATACATTGTCAAGAATGCATGGGCCAAGTCTCCAATTCATACAAACCCGAAGTAAATGCTGCCATTTGAAAGCTCCTAAATTAGGTACAAACTGTGAACCTAGCCCCAATCTAGGATTTTTTGCAGCAAGTAAAGCACATACAAGATTTCCAGACACAGATGGGTTGATGCTGGTTCAGGGCTTGCACATCACAAGTGCAGATCTTGGAAAGCTCAATTTTCAGGCTTTTCAGTTTGTATGGAGCTCAATCTCAGGTTTACTTTCCTGACATGAGCTCAAGCTCAAAATTCTTTGAAAATGAAAATTTGTGATTGATTGCTTGCTACACTCCAGCATCCTTCACACTTTTGCAACTTGGTTGGATTTAGCAAGCACCAATTCAAAGCAACAAAACAAGGTTAAACTTCTTCCTATGTACCTTTGCAAGAATCTAAGACTGCAACTCACAGCATAAGATTTTGCATGACTACTATTGTGGGAGCAGGCCAAACACAACCAAATTCTGTGTCCAAAATATGTATGTTCAGATTTCATGTTGTGAACAAGTTTGATTCTAATCTTGGTGTATGAAACATGCCTGCCTTGCAAAGATGTATACCTCAAATGCATACCATTTCTACTTCAGGAAGCATGATGATTTGTTGTCTGGAGTGGAAGGTCCATGAATTGAATGCAAATGTTCAAGAAAGTCTATTGAGAGTTGTATGTAATCACCTGCTTAAATTGTGTTTTGAGAGTATTTCACTGATGTCCAATTCTTCCTTCCTTTTTTATATTTCTCAAGGTTTAAAACTGTTGAGTTGACAGAAATTTGAAAGATAGCATGTCAAAAACCGTGCTCATGATAGCACGTTGAGAACTCTGATGCTAGTTGGCCAGGATTCTCCTTGTTTTCTGTACCCTGAAACTTTGCCCCACCCAGCATAATATCACAGAGAGTTTGCATCAGAAGCCTAGATTGAAGTGGAGGAGATGGGAGAGTTTTGCATCAGAAGCATAGATTGAAGTGGAACAGATGGAAGAGTTTGCATCAGAAGCATATATTGAAGTGGAGAAGATGGAGAGTTTGCATCCGAAACCTAGATTGAAGTGGAGAAGATGGAGAAGAGTTTGCATCAGAAGCCGCATAGATTGAATTGGAGAAGATGGAGAGTTAGTTTGCATCAGAAACCTACGTTGAAGTGGAGAAGATGGAAGGTTTGCATCATAAGCTCATGATTGAAGTGGAGAAGCTGGACTGCTTCTTGTTGATGAATGTGTTGTGCATTAGGTGAGCTGATTTCTGAATTGTACAAATTCCACACACAAAATTCTGAATGCAAGAAAAAAGATGCTACAACAAAGGCAAGTAGACATCAAATTCAGGAATTCAGAATTCAGGTTGCGCCCAATTTTCTGCAAAGAAGAAAGACGATGGAAAAACCTGGCAAACTTGGTAGGAAAGAGTGTAACAGTGATCCATCCACAGTAGTGATAGCAATGGACATCCGAGAAGCAGGTGTGGGTGTTGCGACAGCAGCAGCACAGCTGACTCGGAAGAGTTCCCGAGACAAATAGAAATTCGAGAAGAAACTGTTACTACTGACCCAAAACCCCTAAACTCTAAACCAGAAAATCGAGGAACTGAGTCAGATGATGCTGAGAATAGGAATTTTCTGGAGGTGGGTCCTTGTTAGAAGATTGTGAATGCGCTCGTCCAGGCGCTTCCACGCTGCCATTTGTTGGATTCCTACTGCCTGCGCTTCATCCACAACTGTTGCTTTTAGGGTTTTTCGTCTTATCTGTTTTTTTGTGCTGTGTGGTGGTGAGTGTACTAGGTTGGGTTTCCTCCTCGTCACTGCTCAGAAGCAGCAACAGCTCTACTGTGGCTGTTTGAGGGCCAGGGAACTGTCGTGAGCTTTGCGCAAGCACGTCTTCACCAGCCTCTTGAAGAGGTTTTAGATCACAGACGCAGAGTCCAAGACCTGTAGCGATCTCGGAGACAGAGAGAAAGAGAGAGAGAGAGAGAGAGAGAGAGAGAGAGAGAGTGTGCGTGTGTTATTTTTTTTGGTGTTTTTTGCTTTTGGATAGTGGTGATTTCTCGTTTTAGAGGGTTGGGGTATGGGCTGCAGACCATGGCAACAGGCATAACGCTTTCAAGGCACTTGCTGTTGTCCTCCCCACACAAGAGCTTCTCGCACCAGAGTTTTGTACAAACCGTGCCAGGAGGAAGAACTGCACCAAAATCAGGTACCAGAATACCATCCTCTTCTCTCAAGCGATTGCACTCCACATTCAACAACAATCAGCAACTACTACCCATTGGGTTCTTTCAGTCCAGAGGCAAATTGGCTGGTAATTCTTCTTGTTCTATCCATGGACTAGAGCACGAGCAAGCTCCTGAGCTGAAAGACAGTTGCAGTTTTCGGGTTCCAGTTGCTCCAGTAGAAGGTTTCTTGGACCCAGCTCTTTGCAATGAAGAAACACAGTTAGAAGACAGGATTGAACAGAGTCTAAAGAGACCTGGTGGAGGAGGGAGAGAACAAGCAGGATGGTGGGGAAACCTATGGGAGGATCATCAGAAACAGATGATGATTCTTGCACTGCCTGCACTAGCTCTACCCTTGGGTTTAGAGGGCCCTGAATCAGTGATCCAAGCATTAGCAGTTCTTGCAGCAATCATTACAGTGCATGAAGCTGGTCATTTTCTTGCAGCAAGGCTTCAAGGAATTCATGTAACGAAATTTGCAATTGGGTTTGGTCCCATGCTTGCTAAATATCAGGGCAAGAAAGTTGAGTACTCTCTCAGGGCTTTCCCATTGGGAGGCTTTGTTGCGTTTCCAGATAACGACCCAGAATCATCTTTCAAACCAGATGACCCGTATTTGTTGAAGAACCAACCAATTCCAGCACGAGCTCTTGTAATCTCTGCAGGCGTGTTGGCCAATATTCTCTTTGCATATACGGTGCTCTTCAGCCAGGTGCTTACAGTTGGCTTAGTAGAGCAGGAGTATTTCCCTGGTGTAGTTGTTCCAGAAGTCATAGCCAGTTCTGCAGCAGCAAAAGCTGGTCTTCAAGCAGGCGATGTGGTAACAGCAGTCAATGGGCACAAGCTTGTCGGGCTCAAAGAGGCATCAGTTTTTGAGCTTGTAGACACCATAAAAGCCAATGCAAACCACAAGTTAAGTTTTTCTGTACAGCGTGAATCAGCAACCATTACCTTGCGAGTAGTTCCTGACAAAGCATTGGATGGGTCAGGTCGGATTGGAGTACAGCTAGCAGTTAATGGGAAGCCACATCGTGTGAAGGCAGAGAATTTGGCAGATGCAACAGTGAAGGCTAGCAAGGAATTTTCACGTCTTTTGGCAACAGTTCTAGCTGGATTACAGCAGATATTCTTTAATTTTGCACAGACTGCAGATAAGCTTTCTGGTCCTGTTGCAATAGTGGCAGTTGGAGCAGAAGTAGCACGAGCTGATATTGCAGGCTTATTCCAGTTTGCAGCTATAGTGAACATAAATCTGGCAGTGGTGAATCTATTGCCACTGCCAGCACTGGATGGAGGCTACTTGGCACTTATTGCGCTAGAGGCACTGAGGGGAGGTAAGAAATTACCAGATGGCATTGAGCAGGGGATCATGTCATCAGGTGTGTTATTGCTTCTTGCTCTTGGTGTTGTGCTCATGGTGCGTGACACGATCAATCTTGGCATTGTCCAACAAATGCTGTGAACCCTATATTTTCCCCCTTGAAACTGGTAAATGGTGAAAAGCCTCAGCTCCTGAATCTAGCATGACTGTTGCTTGTGAGAGTGTACTTTCTACTTGTAAAGGATTTTGCAGAATTTACAGATGTGTAAGGGTTGTTGTGAGGTCCCGGCCCCACCAGAGTGTTAAAAGGAACTCAATAGGCTCCTGTTACCTATATTTTTGTGGCCCTAACCAAGTTGTTTCATAAGACTAGGAGAACCAACCTGCTAGCTTAGCATCTGGATGTGTTTTGTGATTGCACATACATTTTTAGTATGTGCAGATGGCTACTGTTATAGAGAACATTTGTTGAGTGATTCATTGGGGGTGATATACTTTGATCAGTGTTCATTTAGTGACCTACTCTTTAGGATAGTGGTTGTGTTACCAAAGCAGGCTGGTGGAGCCAGGCCCTAATGTGATGAGTATATTTCCTATTCTTCACAACATGGCAATTGAAAGATTTTAACACAATTGATATTTGTGGGTTACCATGCTCACAAACTTCATAACTATGAATTTTTTAGTGCATTTGCATTTGCATACTGAAATGTCATTCTGTCTGTTAACACACTTTGTAGATCCTCAAAGTTGTTCACATTCTGTTTTTCTTGATACTGTCTTGAATTGTGGTTGAAGGCTCTAACCAAGGTGGATGATGGGTTAGGATTTCTCTCTACCTGCACACCATAGACAGATGCGCTCAAACTGCATCTAATTTGATAAAGAATACTTGATAATGTTGCGCCACTTAGAAACCTTTTTAACACACTTCACCTTGAAAGATATTTGCTTCCTTAACAGTCAGCAGGGCAGATGATGGGAAGCAACTTTGTAATTGGAATACAACACCCTTTAATCATCATATTACAAAACATGCTTCAGATTTTCCACTGGTAGATACAGCCTTTCCAGAGCAAGCATGTCTTTACAACAGATCTTTATTGGTTTAAAATTTAAACCCAAGCCTATACTCTAAGATGTATACAAGTCATGGACACAATATGGAACACCTGTACTCTAGCTTGAACCTTTCTCTGATGTTGATGAGGGATTCCTGCTGCTGCTGCTGCTGCTGGTTACTGGTGGCTCCACATTGGGTGATTCTCCAGCTGTTGTCTCTCTGCTGGTGCCTGCAACTTCAGCCTGAAACTCATTTGCTGAACTCTTCATTTCAGATTCAAATTCTTTAGCTGCCTGTTAAACACCAAAGAAACCCACATCATGTCATGTAATAAAGGAGGATGATGACACCCTCTCTGGTGACCAATGTGACCCTTCACCGGTGCGCTACTGTCTCCTTTTCAGACATGGATTCTTTCTAACCACAAGTTCCAGGGGCAAAACAATCAACACAAAATGCAGCAGCAAGATCTTTAGTTTCTCCCATACCTGCGAGAAGCTCCTCACAGTCTTGCCAAGGCTTCTCCCAAGATCTGGAAGATTTTTGGGCCCAAATAGGAAAGCCACAACACCAGCAATTACCACAAGCTCTGGCAGTCCCAGACCAAAAAGTCCACAAATGACCTTGCCTCCCCTCTGCTGCCTTTGCACTGGCCTTGAAGAAATAATGAGCATCTCTCTTCCTAGTAAAACAAATTCACAAAATGTCAAGAAGCACATTCCACACACCTCAAAATAGAGGAGAGGAACTTGTATCAACTCTGCACATATGTGTACAATCATTAGCTTCAGCCTAAAATACAAGTCAACAGACCCCAACCAACATTATTCTCACAACTGATTTTTTCTTTGATTCTCTCCCAGAGAGGAATTGATCAAAGAAACCCATTTAAGAATGGAAGAACAAGGAGATGCATTGCCTGGAAATGCAACAAAAGTCCCACTTGGGGCTTCAGTTGCAGTGTGCAATACAAATGAGGCAGCTGCTGTAATTTGTTCAATGCTTGTTCCTCTGTCCATTGATCTCAGTCTCAGCATTCAAAGTAACTATACAGCAAAAAAATATTCTGGTGCAGCTCCCAAAACATTGGATGGAATCCCAGACAATGGCAACAGAGAAGAAGTTCCCATGATTGAACTGATCCTCTGCCGACCATATCTTGACCAGCCTGAAAAAATTTGAACTAAGTATCTCAGACATCATTCATAAATCTGATCCTGCTCTCATTCATGCCATCATTTGCATACACAAAATGTTTTAACCTGAGAAAAAATGGTGGATTGAGAAGTCCCATTGAGAGAAAAGGCCTCACAGTTTTCAAGGGCCACCAGTGGCCATTATATGAATACCAACCCTAAATGAACACATTCAAATCTCTCAAAGATTGCAACCCCTTTGCCTTTGATCCATTTTCCTGTCTCAACAACTGTTCTCCATAGGAATCAAATGCGAACAGAAAACTTCCCAGATGCATTTCTGAGTTATTTTGTCATGGATGTCTGTGGTTAGGTAGAGTTCTTCAGAATGCCAAAATGCAAAAGGGTTTGAAAGATCGGTGCATGGATGTTTTAAAATGGCCGCAGCCCTAATACCTTGAGTTGCTTGAACATGTAAGTGCTAGCAAACGAGAAAGAGAAAGACAATTACCAACCGAGAACTCTTCACAATCAGAAGCAAACCACGACGGAGGAGAAATTGCTTCTTCCGGAGGGCATTTTGTATGCAATACCTGAATCAAAAAAGGTACAAGAAGCTCCCATTCTTGCTATCTGAGTTGATGCAAACGATAAGTTTGCACGAGCTCCTGTGACGCGAGCTGTCTTTGCAACAGCGAGTTGAGGAACACCACAAACAGGCGATGCTGCTGCTGCTGCTGCTATCGCTGCTACTGTCATCTCTCCTCTTGTTGTTGCAAGCCCAAAAAAAAATTCCAAAACTTCTCTGAAAAAAAGAGAAAAAATTGCAAACCACCTCCAAAAAAGACAAACTACTCCACTAAGTAACTCCCAATAAATTTCTTTTTAACCAACGATAATCAACAACAACAACAACCACAATCCCTTTCGCTTGCAGCAAAGAATCAATCTGCTTCCCACCAGACACACAGAGCGAGAGAGGGAAGAGAGGAAGAACAAAACCGAACAGAGACGCTGGCTACTTACTAGTGAAGTCACTAGTAACATCACCCGTTACCAAACGGATAGGATGTTCCTTCTTGCGTAGGTAATTTCTGCGTCACAAATCACCACTCTAAACTGGACAAGGGGCAGGGTACTGAGGCCAATGTGAAATTCATAACTTTTTTTTTTCATGGAAAATTTATGAATTTAAATTATGAACTATCTTTACCTTCTTGAGTCATCAGCAGGTTTTTTTTCCAATTTTGTGATGTCGCTGAAGTGACGATCATCCATAAGATGATTTAGCCAGATTTGGCTACATACCAGATATGAAAGTAGGAAAAAAAAAAATCAGAATCCTTCTATATTCTTGGCTACCTACTGGAGCTTATCATTAAAATATGGCAATTTGGAAAAAAAAATCCTTCCAAATCTGGCGAATTTGGGTGGGTCATTTTTTTCCATGAAATGTTCTTTTAATAGGTCGAAAACACATTTTTCAGGTCAAGATTTGGCGAAATTTTGCCCCAAGAATAAAATCTGGTCACCAGTGAGGCCTCCAACTATAACTTAGGCCCACTTTAGATAGGGTCCAGGGTCCAAAGGCCTAGGAACCAGATTGGACTCAATTGAAGTAAATTGAATCGGGCCTTGAGTTGGACCCTGCTGTGGACCTTAGCTTGCATCTCGGTTCTCCAAATCATGAGCTCTCTTTAGCACTTTTTTCATTTTGTCTGAACCAATTCATTTTCCCTCCAAAATGGTGCTATGTAGGTTTAGCCTCGATTTGTCACTTTTTGGTCTTTAACCCTCATCTAAAGGCCATGGGTCCAATTTATGCCTCTCAACCAATAGGATTTCTTTATTTCATTGGACCTTGAACCTTAGACCCTCATCTGAAGTAGCCCTTAGTTTACCTAGGAAATGAAAATTTTCACCTAATTAATGCTGAGGATCCTAGCCAGTGCAGCTACTTGAGGAATTTGAACAAAAAAAGAACACTGGGTCCAGGTTCAATTCTTCAAAACAATACGTTTCAATTTCAATTTTGGTTCTGAAAATCAGTCCCATTTTGGAACCAGTTGGTAGTAGATATGTGAGCGTGAAGTAATCAATCAATGGTTAACTGCCGGTTCAACCCTTCATTGTAGTCCATTTATTTCACAGGAAAAAATCCTGATTTTGGTTCCAGTTCCACACATGAATAAAATCAGGATTGTAATTGGAGGTGTGGCTCATTAAAAACTTCTGATTTTGGTTCTGAAAATCCGACCCAATTTGGATCCAGTTCTACTTGACTAGAACTGGTGGCTCTTACAGGTAACCTGCCAAAGCTGGTACCCGCCTAACAGTGATCTTCACCATCCAACTACTTGTCCTCTGAGCTTTTAAACAACATTTATATGTCACCACCATCCAGGTCTCGTGCTAATAAATAAGGTCTTGTGTTTGTTTGTCCACAGTGTCTATATATGTACTGGCTTTTGGCCCATGCTGGTCTAAAATCAAATGGTTCTAAAAGTCCACCAATTTCACTCGCCTGGGGCCACCTTATCAAGATCATAGAGTGAGAAGAGATGATTGCTTATTACAAGTTGTAGATGAAACCCTCCTTACCTTGAAGCTCCTGCCTCTGATATGTGATTGTCTAGCAAATAAGTAGCATATTGGCTGAGAGTAATGAACTTTTATTGGCCTTGCCTTCCAACACAAGGATTTTGTGTTTAGATTCATTATAGAGTATAGTAGTTTAGGGGGTTTCAGCCCCTAAGTAATAGGTCTATTTTTATATGAGGATTTTTGAAAGATGATATTGTGGCTTGTGTTGAAACGTGAGATTAGTTTTAGAGTTAAGATATTGTGAAGGATTTTGGTTTCTTTTAGAGGAGTTTTTGAAGATTATATTTTCACACGGTGAAATATTTGAGTTTTCATAATCCTTCTTTTGCCTTAAGATACATTTTAATGTAAATGGCAAGGCCACAGTGTGACACACCCCTTGTTGGCATTGTGAAGTGGTCATTGGGTTTTCTTTTTCAATATTGTGGTTTCAAAAGTCTGGTGAATTTTTTTCATTTTTTTTCATTTTTTTGGGAATTTACACTAAAAATATTTCCAAAAATTTGAAAAATAATTGTTGCCACAATGCAAAAATTTGTGCCGAAAAGGTTATTGAATGATCATTGGTTTAAATCATGGGAGGCACCATCCTTCTTGTTGTTGTCTAACTATGTGGTTATGGCCCATAGTTGTATGGGCAACATCTTGGGGCCTTGTGAAGAGTGTTATATTTTCAATCAACTACATTGCAACTTTTCCTTTTGGAATGAAATCATTTTTTGGCATTAGAAATCCTAATTCATTAATTGTTTCTAATTCACTAACAACAATTTTGTTGTTGAATATTTTTCAACAACAACAAAGGATTTAAGATTTAGGTTTTTGTGAAAAGCCATCAAACCTAGCATTTCCTTCCATTATCTTGTGGTCATCAAAGTTCTTCACTTGACAACAAGGTAATGGAAAGTGACTAAAATCCTTGTTGTAGGAATAGTCATCTTCCATTGGAAAGTGCAATTGTTTTAGAAATGTGTACATTATTAATGTTGAAAACATTGAAACATTTTGGATGAAAAATCATATGTCAAAGCATAAAAACCCTTCAACACTTGAAAGATTGTGTCAACCATGTTGTTATTTGCATGTTGCTCGCAAGAACTATGGAATGTTGTGCTACAATCTTGTTAGATCTTCTTTATGATGCTACAACATTGTTTTGTTTTATAACTTTACATAGGGATATCACATCCCTCTTCTCACACGTTCTAAGTAGTGTTTCTAACTATAAAAAAGGTCAGAGCAATATAACAATCTAATGATGCAAAAGGATCATGTGCAATCAAAGAATGTTTAGAGTTTCCATTTGCACCTTTGATTACTTATGTGATTTTTTGATGTTAGAGCTCCAATAAAATCTTCTTCAATGTTTTGTAAGCATTCTTGGGTAGAAGCTAGAGCAAAAAAATAGGTAGCCATTGTTTTGCAAACAAATTGGGCATTGGAAATTGTTCGTTCAATATTTCAAAGTTGTTTGAAGTTAAGGAGTTCATTTTTTCAAAGATTTTTAGAAGATTTGTTAAAGGTATGCTTGTTTGTTAGTAACATCATTTGCAATGGCTAAGTTAGGAGATCTTGAAAGAATGAAATGGGGTTTTGAATGCTTACAAAGAATATTACCACAAGTTCATGGAGCTAAACTCTCATGTAGAGCTATCAAAGTGATGAAAGATTTACAAACTTTTTTTATAAGGACCATAATTACAATTGTGTGGTTCAAGAAATTGTAAATACCAATGTGCAATTATTAAATGTATATTTGTAGACTTTCTAGGAGTGATGTATTTCAATGGATGTTATCAAATTCTAAATTCAACCACACAATGGAAATAGGCCATTGCTTGAATGGCCCTTATCTAAACAAATTCAAGGGATTTGGATCCCTAAACTTATTATAGCAAATGTCAAGTACACAAAGTTATAATGGTTAGTTGTGTCATTTCCAAGTCAAAATCTTCATGTTATCATTGAAAATGTCAATTTCACACACCACAACCATCATAATTGTGGTTGAAAATACATTTGGAAGATTGAAAAGTTTATGGTGTATATTAACACATCTAATTTGGAACCTTGATGTCAAGCTCATATTGAAATTAATTTGCTTGTGTTACATATTGCACAACATATCGTTGCAACATGTTGATATAGTAAATGATGTTTTGTTTTATCATGGGCACCATAATAAAGGTCAATGTAAACAAATCTCTTAATGTGTTGAAGTAGAAAAGCTTGAAATCATTCAAGAAATAACTATGGAACACTTGGTGCTTGTAGAAGTTCATATGTAGGTTATGGCAACATTTTTAAATCACTACAAATGTCTTGTTTTGTATTGGTTATGACATTTTCTTATAGACTTTGTATATATGGTATGTATGGTTCAAAAAAAATAAAAATGATTTTGAATGTTACTGGAGTTTGTCTTGGGCACTTGGGTATCTTTTGACAATCTTTGAAAATTCACACATTCTTGCATGAAGCAAATTTTGCTAAAACATTTCAAGAAATGGGTGTGTTAATTTTGGCAATCATGTATTGCAAACTAATAGTTGTAAACATTGGTGGGATTATGAAACAAGTGGAAAATTTTAACTAGAATTCCCAATAAATGAAACCACATGAAAAATTGAAATGTAGAATGAATGTTAGCTATAGTTTACAATGAATAATTGTTGTATCATACTATTAAAAAACTTCAAAGTGAGAGATGGGTATTCACGAGCTAGAGTGGTCCACTTTTGACAAACTTTTGAGTCCTTAATAATATTTTTCATAGTTTATTTATTGGCCAACATTGTAAGTTGTGAATTGTAAAAAAAATCCATTTTCCCAAAAAGTTATCATTGATTTCCCTTTAATACATTTAAAGGTATAATGTTTGCGAAAATTTTATAAATATTTCCCCGACATTCATGTCTTTAAGGACTTTGCCATTTTCTTAAAAAAGTTTTATAAAAGTCCATTAAAAACTTATATACCATGTTGAAATTGTTTAAAAGCCTTTTTTGAATTGCTAATCACATCCATGAATTTTGAAAAAAAGATAACATCATTTCTTTAAAAAAATTGTTCAAGATAAGTCCATTTTCAAGTTTTATGTGGATTGTCACACTACACGTCGTTGAAAAGGTTTCATTTGGTGTTAAACAGTAGGTTTCAAATAATTCCAAGATTGCATTAGAGTAAAAACACATTACAATGGATTTTTATGGAAATCATAATGGTAGTTTTTTCGGGTTAGTTGAGTCTTGTTGTCTACAATTCAAATGTATTTAAAAATTTGGTAAAAAAATTAAAAAAAAAAAAAAAAAAAAAAAAAAAAAAAAACTAGAGTTAGTTGATGGTTTCACCTTGGTAACCAATTATGTAAAAAACAGGTCTCATATATAGGTAGATAGGTAGGAAAATAGATAACTACTAGATAACTAGATGGTTTATACATAGGTAAGGGCTGTTTTTACCACCTACCTACTAACAACCTCCTATTGGGAGGTTAGTAGGTAGGTAGTAAAAAAAAGCAACTGAGCTAACCACCGTGGTTACC